>ERZ773130.70-NODE-70-length-119317-cov-8.446152_pt1 | contig 119317 bp, 156 predicted proteins | sample MGYA00511919_ERZ773130 | MGnify/ENA primary metagenome ERZ773130 (study PRJEB29015, sample SAMEA2737851) | human gut metagenome | biome: human gut; feature: human-associated habitat; material: faeces | place: China | collected 2012 ...
GGCCGTCGGGCAGATCGGCGAAGGCGGAAACGGGCAGGCTGTAGCCGTCCATTCTGCCGATGGGGTTCAGGATGGTCTTGACGACCTTGACGGTGTCGGGACGGCCTTCCAGAACGGTTTCGGGCTTGTTGTCCTCAGCGGTAGCCCAGGAAGCGGGAACATCGACCTTGTGGTAAGCGGTAGCGCCCACATCGATGGCGTTCCAGTTCTTCTCGACGACGTCGCGGCCCTTCTTCAGGTAGGAGTGCTCGGCAGCGTCCTTCATGTACTTGATGGCATCCTCAGCGGGCATGACCTTCGCCAGAGAGAAGAAGGCGGACTGCAGGATGGTGTTGGTACGCTTGCCCATGCCGACCTTGATGGCCAGATCGATAGCGTCGATGGTGTACAGCTGAATGTTGTTGTTGGCGATGTAACGCTTGGAAGCGGCATCCAGATGATGCTCCAGCTCCTCCAGATTCCACTGGCAGTTGATCAGGAACACGCCGCCGGGCTTGACGTCCTGAACGATCTTGAAGCCCTTGGTGATGTAGGAGGGGTTGTGGCAGGCCACGAAGTCAGCCTTGTTGATGTAGTAGGGGGACTTGATGGGCTTGTCGCCAAAGCGCAGGTGAGAAACGGTGACACCGCCGGTCTTCTTGGAGTCGTACTGGAAGTAAGCCTGTACGTACTTGTCGGTGTGGTCGCCGATGATCTTGATGGAGTTCTTGTTGGCGCCGACGGTGCCGTCGCCGCCCAGACCCCAGAACTTGCACTCGATGGTGCCTTCCGCGGCGGTGTTCGGGCAGTTCTTGTCCTCTTCGAGGGACAGGTTCGTCACGTCGTCGACGATGCCGATGGTGAACTCGTGCTTCGGCTCATCCTTCTTCAGCTCGTTGTAAACGGCGAAGATGGAAGCAGGAGGCGTATCCTTGGAACCGAGGCCGTAACGGCCGCCGATGATGGTCGCCTTGACGCCTGCGTTGGCCAGAGCGGTCACAACGTCCATGTACAAAGGCTCGCCCAGAGAGCCGGGCTCCTTCGTGCGGTCGAGGACTGCGATCTTCTTGGCGGTAGCCGGGATAGCCGCAACCAGCTTATCTGCACAGAACGGACGGTACAGGCGAACCTTGACCAGGCCGACTTTCTCGCCGTGCGCGTTCATGTAGTCGATGACTTCCTCAGCAACGTCGTTGATGGAACCCATCGCGATGATGACGCGGTCAGCGTCGGGAGCGCCGTAGTAGTTGAACAGCTGATAGTTCGTGCCGAGCTTCTCGTTGATCTTGCCCATGTACTTTTCGACGACTGCGGGCAGCTCGTCATAGTACCGGTTGCAGGCCTCGCGGTGCTGGAAGAAGATATCGCCGTTTTCGTGGCAGCCGCGGGCAGCGGGATGCTCCGGGTTCAGCGCGTGCTGACGGAACTCCTCGACAGCCTTCATGTTGCACATTTCCTTGAGATCGGCGTAATCCCAGCAGGCGACCTTCTGGATCTCGTGGGAGGTACGGAAGCCGTCAAAGAAGTTCAGGAACGGAACCTTGCCCTCGATCGCGGAAAGATGTGCGACGGGGGACAGATCCATGACTTCCTGCGGGTTGGTCTCGCAGAGCATGGCGAAGCCGGTCTGACGGCAGGCCATGACGTCGGAATGATCGCCGAAAATGTTCAGCGCATGGGTCGAGACGGTACGAGCCGAGACGTGGAACACGCAGGGCAGCTGCTCCGCCGCGATCTTGTACATGTTCGGGATCATCAGCAGCAGACCCTGAGACGCCGTATAGGTGGTCGTCAGAGCGCCTGCGCCGAGGGAGCCGTGAACCGTACCGGCCGCACCGGCCTCAGACTGCATCTCGGCAACCTTGACGCGGGTGCCGAAGATGTTCTTCAGACCTGCGGCAGACCACTGGTCGACAAAGTCCGCCATCGGGGAGGACGGCGTAATGGGATAAATACCGGCGACTTCGGTATACGCATAGGATACGTGAGCCGCGGCATTATTGCCGTCCATGGTTTTGAATTTACGAACCAAAACAATTACCTCCTAAAAGTAATTACATATTCATGCATAATGACTATATCACATTTTCTTGTCAATGTAAATCAAATTTGAGATAAGCTTTTTGGATTTGGCGGAAATCTTTCGAAAATCTGCCGCGCATTCCGGCAAGTTTTGAAAAACCTGTTGGTTTTTGACGCAAAATGCGCTATGATAGATGCGAAGAAAAAAGCGGAGGGATGCAGATGCTCAGTAAAGTGCTCTCGCTCGGCCTGTCCGGCGTCAACGGATACGAGGTGCAGACGGAATGCTACATCGGTACGGGGCTTCCGGCGTTCGATCTGGTCGGTCTGCCGGACGCGTCCGTCAAGGAGGCGCGCGAACGCGTGCGCGCCGCGATCAAAAACTGCGGCTTCCGGTTCCCGGTCAGCCGCATCATCGTGAACCTCGCTCCGGCGGGTACGAAGAAATCCGGCACGCTCTACGATCTGCCGATCCTCCTGTCTATTCTGGCTGCCTCCGAGCAGGTAAAGCTTCCGAAGAAACGCTGCGCGTTCCTCGGTGAGCTGAGTCTGGAGGGGGCGCTGCGCGCCGTTCCCGGCGTCCTGCCGATGGCGCTGGCCGCGAAGCGGCTCGGCTATGAGGAGCTGTACGTCCCGGAGGATAACGCGCGCGAGGCCACGCTGGCTGGCGGTCTGGCCGTCTACGGCGTAAAGGACATCCGGCAGCTGACCGCGCACCTGACCGGCCAGACGCCGATCGATCCCGCGCCCATCTGGCAGCCGGAGCACAAAACACAGCAGCTTTTGGACTTCAAGGATGTAAAAGGGCAGGAAAATGCAAAGCGCGCCCTTGAAATTGCGGCGGCAGGCGGGCATAATATCCTTCTGGTAGGCCCTCCCGGCTCCGGCAAGAGTATGCTCTCAAAGCGCCTGCCGTCCATCCTGCCCGATATGACGCGGCAGGAGCAGCTGGACGTCACGCAGATCTATTCCGTCATGGGTCTTCTGCGCCCGGATCATCCGCTCATCGAATCGCGTCCGTTCCGCAGCCCGCACCATACCGTCTCCGCAGCTGCACTGGCCGGAGGCGGGGCGAATGTCCGGCCCGGCGAGATTTCTCTCGCGCACAAGGGCGTGCTGTTCCTCGACGAGCTGCCGGAGTTCCGCCGGGACGCCATCGAATCCATGCGCCAGCCGCTTGAGGACGGACAGGTCACCATTTCCCGGGTGCAGGGCTCGCAGACCTTCCCGTGCGAGTTCATGCTGGTCTGTGCCATGAATCCTTGCCCCTGCGGCTGGTACGGCGACCCCAGCGGCCGGTGCACCTGCTCACAGGCAGCGGTCGACCGGTATTTAAGCCGCATTTCTGGCCCGATGCTCGACCGTGTGGACATGATCGTCGAGGTCAGCTCCGTCAAGTTTGACGAGCTGCGCTCCCGGTCAGAGGCGGAGCCGTCGTCCGCCATCAAGGCCAGAGTCGACGCGGCAAGAAGCATCCAGAACACACGCTACAGCGGCACGTCGACTCGCTGCAACGCCTATATGCAGCCCGCGCAGCTGCGCACGTTCTGCCAGCTGGACGAGGACTGCACCGCCCTTATGAAGCAGGCGTTCGACGCGCTCGGCATGACGGCCCGCAGCTATGACCGTGTGCTGAAGGTCGCAAGAACCATCGCCGATCTTGCCGGCAGCGACCAGATCCGCCCTGAACACATCGCCGAGGCTGTCCAGTACCGCTCCTTCCAGCTCGGCGGAGAAAACGCAAGATAATTTTATAAAACCAAATTCATTTTTATAGAATAGGACACATATCATGAAAGAACTTTTTTTACTGAAATTGGGCGAGATCGTCCTGAAGGGACAGAACCGCCGCGTCTTTGAGGATAAGCTCAAGACCGTCACCCGCCGCCGCATGGCGAAATTCGGCGAATTCAAGGTCAATATCGTCCAGTCGACGCTCTATGTCGAGCCGCTGACCGAGGACTGCGATCTGGACGGCGCGTGGGAGGCCTGCGGCACGATCTTCGGCGTGGCCCAGATGTGCCGCTGCCGTGCCTGCGAAAAAAATCTCGACGCCATGTTTAACGCCGTCTGCGAGTATCTGGGCGATGAGCTGTCCGCAGCCAAAAGCTTCAAGGTCGAATCCAAGCGCTCGGATAAGCGCTTCCCGCTGAACTCCATCCAGATCTCGCAGGAGATCGGCGGACGGCTGGCAGAGGAATTCCCGAACGTTCTGGTCGACGTCCACAACCCCGACTATACCGTCAATATCGAGGTCCGCGAGACGGCGGCCTACGTCCACGGCCCGTCCGTCCCCGGCGCAGGCGGCCTGCCGACGGGCACTGGCGGACGCGCGGCAGTCCTGCTCTCCGGCGGTATCGATTCCCCGGTCGCGGGTTACATGATCGCCAAGCGCGGCGTGGAGATCGAATGCATCCACTTCTTCTCGTACCCGTACACCTCGGAGCTTGCCAAGGAAAAGGTTCTGGAGCTTGCGCACATCATGACGAAGTTCTGCGGCCGCATGACCGTTGATATCGTCGGCTTTACCGAAATTCAGGAGGCCATCCGCGACCACTGCCGTGAGGAATACTTCACGATCATCATGCGCCGCTTTATGATGCGCATTGCAGAGGCCATCGGCCGCGACCACGGCGCGAAATGCCTTGTCACCGGCGAAAATCTCGGTCAGGTCGCGTCCCAGACCATGGACGCCATGGCCGTGACCGGCGCGGTCGTCCATATGCCAATCTTCCATCCGCTCATCGGCATGGATAAGGAGGAGATCGTTACCGTCGCCCGCCGTATCGGGACGCTGGATACCTCCATTCTCCCGTATGAGGACTGCTGCACCGTCTTTACGCCCAAGCATCCGAAGACAAAGCCGGTTCTCGCGCAGGTCGAGGCCGAGGAGCAGAAGCTGGACGTGGAGGGCCTGATCGCCCGCGCGATTGCCAACACGGAAAAGACCCAGATCCGGTATTATGAAGATGAACACAGGGGCTGAGGCCGTCGTCAGGCGCCTGAAGGAGCAGGAGCTGACGCTTGCTACGGCAGAATCCTGCACTGGCGGCCTGATCGGCAAGCTGCTGACTGATGTGCCGGGCGCGTCTGCCGTATATAAGGGCGGCGTGATAAGTTATGTAAATGAAATCAAGCACCGTCTGCTCGGCGTGGAGCAGGAGACGCTTGACGTCTGCACTGCCGTCTCGCGCGAAACGGCGCATGAAATGGCACGCGGCGCACGCGAACGTCTCAAGACAGACTGCGCCGTGTCTGTAACGGGTCTTGCAGGGCCGGATGGGGACGGCACGGGCCGCCCGGTCGGCCTCGTCTACATCGCCGTCGACACGGCAGGCTTCTCCTTCTGTAAGGAGCTGCACCTGTCCGGCGACCGCGCCCAGATCCGCGAACAAGCTGCCGATGCGGTCTTCCAGCTGATTCTGGATACGATTTGAGAAGAACAGCCGCGCGGGAGTGTTCCCACGCGGCTGTTCTTTTATTGACTGGTCAGCGCCGGACAGGCCGGAGCGTGATCGAATCCGTTACGGTGAGCCCGCACTCCGCCACAAATGCCTGATAAGGCGCAAATGTTTCGGGCTGGAAGAAGCAATCCGGGTCGTGCGCGTCGATCCCGGCGACGATCGTGCTGCCGCAGTCCTTTGCGATCTGGAAAAAGCGTGCGGAGGGGTACGCCCGGTTCGCGCGCAGCCCCAACAGGTTCAGCTCCAGCGGAATATTCCGTTCCTTCGCAGCCAGACACAGCCGTTCCATTTCCCGCCGGTAGATCGATTCGGAGCCGGTAAACTGAATCAGATCCGGGTGCGCCAGATAGGTATACAGCCCGGTATCCAGTCCTGCAATGCATTGGTTTACATAAACTTTCAAAATCTCAGGATCATCCGTTGGCTCATAGACATAAACACCGTCGATCTCGTTGTGGATATAGTGCTGACCGAGCAGCAGATAGTCGACGGGATACTGCGTGATGCGCGCAAGCAGATCGTCAAAAAACCTGGGATAATACTCCGCCTCGTAGCCAATCAGAATCTCGATGCGGCCGGCGTATTCTGCCTTGAGCGTCAGAAGCGTCTGGATATAGTCGTTTAAATCCTCAGGGAACATATGAAAATAGGAAACATGGCCATCCGGGAACCGATATGGCGCATGCTCGGAAAAGCCGAGCGTCTGGAAGCCGTTTTTGATGGCGGATTCGATATATTCGCGCTCCGTACCGACCGTGTGATGGTTGCGGAACGTGTGCGTGTGATAATTGTGAAGCATGGCGCACCTCAAGTGTGATTTCCTGTCAGTATACCACGCGGCGCAGCCAAACACAATGGGGTTGTCACAAAACCGTGCTTTTCTGTATATTCTGGATTAGAAACCAGAGGAACAGAAAGGGGAGTGCGCCCATGGAAAAGCGGCGGATGGGACTGGATGCGCTGCGGCCGGGGGAATATGGTGTCCTACGCGAGATTTTGATGCCGGGCGAGGCCAAGGCGCGTATGGAGGAGCTGGGACTGCTGCCTGAAACGGAACTCAGCTGCCTGTATTGCGCGCCGCATATGTCGCCTGCGGCATATGCGGTGGGCGGAGCGGTATTTGCACTGCGGAAAAAGGACGCAGCGCAGATCGTTGTGGAGGCGGTCAGATGAGCCGGAACGAACCCGCGCTCCGCGCCATTGCGCTGGCCGGAAACCCGAACGTCGGCAAAAGCAGCATTTTCAACGCGCTGACCGGGCTGCACCAGCATACGGGAAACTGGCCGGGAAAGACGGTCGCGGTAGCGCACGGCACATATTCCTATGCCGCGCAGGCATATGCCGTGACGGATCTTCCGGGCGCATACTCGCTGAAAACCGGGTCGGAGGAGGAACGCATTGCGGCGGAATATCTGCACGCGCATACAGACGCCTGCGTGATCGCCGTCTGTGATGCGACGTGCCTTGCTCGGAGCCTGTCGCTTGCACTTCAGCTGATGCCGCGGTGTGAAAAGCTGATCGTCTGCGTCAATCTGATGGATGAAGCGCAGGCAAGAGGAATCCGGATCGATCTTCATGCGCTGCAAATCCTGCTGGGGGTTCCGGTCGTCGGTACATGTGCAAGCGACGCGAAGGATATCCGTCGGCTGCGGCAGACGATCCGCGATGTGATGGATGGCTACATCACGCTCACGCCGCACCTGCCGGAGCACTCTGCGCCTGCGGACTGCGTTCGCCATGCCCGGCAGCTTGCGGGGAAGGTCGTGCAATCAGGAGACAGCGGCAGGACACAGCGCAGTATTCGGATAGACCGGCTCCTGACGGGGAAATATACCGGTGCAGCCGTATTTATGATTCTGCTGGCCGTGCTGTTCTGGCTGACGCTGGAGGGCAGCAACGTTTTCTCTGTCTGGCTGCAAAGCGGTTTTGACTGGCTGCAGCGGGTTCTGCTCCAAGCCTGTTCGGGCTGGCCACACTGGCTTGCGGATGCGCTGATCAGCGGTGTCTATGCAACGGCGGCGCGCGTCACCGCTGTGATGCTGCCGCCTGCGGCGATCTTCTTTTTCCTGTTTTCTGTCCTGGAGGACGCCGGATATCTGCCGCGTGCAGCCTTCCTGACTGACCACATTTTCGCCCGCTGCGGCACCTCAGGCCGCCAGGCACTGACGATGTGTATGGGTCTCGGATGCAATGCAGTTGGGGTAACGGGGTGCAGGATCATGCCGACGCGGGCGGAGAAGCTGACGGCGGTCTGCACGAACGCGATGATGCCGTGCAACGGACGGTTCCCGATGCTCCTGGCGATGGGAGCGGTTCTGCTGGGGCGCGAAAACAGTCTTCTGCTGGCGCTGGTATTGACGGCGGCGGTCTGTATGGGCGCGGGCGGAACGTTTCTGGTGTCTTCTCTGCTCAGCAAGAGATTGAACAGGGAAACCGGTATGCCATTTGTATTAGAGATGTCCGCATATCGACGGCCGCAGCTGAAAAAAATTCTGAACGACGCAGTTTTTGGGAAGACACTGCATGTGCTTTCCCGTGCCGTGATGGTTGCGGCACCGACGGGGCTGCTTTTATGGGCGCTTGGCGCGTGGCAGGTGAACGGGAAAAGCTTATTGCTGTGGATTTCCGGCGCACTGGATGGAGTGGGGCGGCTGTTGGGAATGAGCGGAGTGATTTTGACAGGCTTTTTATTTGCGCTGCCAGCCAACGAACTGGCGATTCCGGTCATTTTGATGCTGCTGACGCAGCAGAGTGTGCTTGGGGATGCACAGGGGGCTGAGGCTGCGGCACTTCTGGCTGCCAGTGGAATCACAGCGAAAACAGCGCTGTGTTGTCTGATTTTCTGTGTGTTTCACTGGCCATGCAGCACAACGCTGCTTTCCATCAAGCGCGAAACGGGCAGTTTCCGGTGGACGCTTCTGGCGGCGGCAATCCCGACAATGATCGGCGTGCTGCTCTGTATGCTGGTTAACATAACTTTATAATGCTGCAAAAAAACCGGGCTGCAGATGCAGCCCGGGATTTTTTGGTGACAAGTAAACTTACTTGACCTCGACCTCTGCGCCAGCTTCCTTGAGCTCGGCAGCGATCTTCTCGGCCTCGTCCTTGGAGACGCCTTCCTTGAGGTTCTTCGGAGCGCCGTCGACGAGTTCCTTAGCTTCCTTCAGGCCCAGGCCGGTCAGAGCACGGACGACCTTGATGACAGCGATCTTGTTGGCGCCAGCGGCCTTCAGAACGACGTCGAACTCAGTCTTCTCTTCCTCAGCGGCAGCAGCACCGGCAGCGGGAGCGGCGACAGCAGCGGCAGCGGCGGAAACGCCGAATTCCTCTTCCAGAGCATGAACCAGCTCAGCCAGCTCAAGAACGGTGAGGGTCTTAACTTCTTCGATCATAGCAGTAATCTTTTCGGATGCCATTGTAGTTACCTCCAGTAAATTGTTCAGTAAAATGTTTCAGTCGAAATTTTATTGATTGATGGATTAAGCCTCTGCGGGAGCTTCTTCCGCAGGAGCGCCGCCCTTCTGCTCCAGAATCTGGTTCAGGACAACTGCCAGAGAGGAGATGGGCGCGAGGAACGTGCCGAGAACCTGTGCAACGAGTGCGTTCTTGGAGGGCAGTTCGCCGAAGGACATGAGTTCTTCAACAGACAGAACCTTGCCTTCAACCATGCCGCCCTTGATCTTGACGACGTTCTTGTTTTTCTTTGCGAATTCGCAGACGACGCGAGCCGGTGCAATGGGATCGTCGGTGGTGGAAGCCATGGACGTGGTGCCGTTGAGAAGCTCATCGAACTCGGTGTAGCCGGCCTTATTGGCAGCGAACCGGGTCAGGGTGTTCTTGACGACAGCGTACTCGACTCCCGCAGCACGGAACTGATTGCGAAGCTCGGTATCCTGCGCGACGGTGATGCCCTTGTAGTCTACAAAAACAGCAGAAGTAGCGTTCTGAATTTTCTCAGACAGAGCATCAACGACGGTTTTCTTGCTTTCAAGTACCTTTGCGTTGGGCATGAATGTCACCTCTGAAAATAAAATGTCCTCACGCCAAAGACGTGAGGACACAGAAATGTTACCATTTGTGCGGAACCTCGGCAGGAAGGGCGAACCCTGTTACGATAAACTATCTCCTGCTGTCTTTGGCAGCTTGTATATTATAGCAGAATCTGCGCGAATGTCAAGAGCTATTTTTTAGATCTTGGTGGTAGCAACCTTGATGCCGGGGCCCATGGTGCTGGCAACGGTGCAGCTTCTGATATACTGGCCCTTTGCAGCGGCCGGCTTTGCCTTGATAACAGCGCCCATGAGTGCGTTGAAGTTCTCAGCGAGCTTCTCGGGGCCGAAGGAAGCCTTGCCGATGGGGCAGTGGATGATGTTGGTCTTGTCGAGACGGTACTCGATCTTACCGGCTTTGATCTCCTTGACGGCGGCGGTGACGTTGGGGGTCACGGTGCCGGCCTTGGGGGAGGGCATGAGGCCCTTCGGGCCGAGAACCTTACCGAGACGACCGACGATACCCATCATATCCGGGGTAGCGACGACGACGTCGAAATCGAACCAGTTTTCCTTCTGGATCTTTTCAACGAGCTCCATGCCGCCTGCGAAGTCGGCGCCGGCCTCCTTGGCCTCGTCGAGCTTGGCGTCCTTGGCGAACACGAGAACCTTGCGGGTCTTGCCGGTGCCGTTCGGGAGAACGATCGCGCCGCGGACCTGCTGGTCAGCGTGACGGGAGTCAACGCCGAGCTTGATGTGGACTTCAACAGTCTCGTCGAACTTGGCGGAAGCGGTCTTTACAACAAGATCCATAGCAGCGGGAACTTCGTACTGCGTGGAGCGGTCGACCAGTTTCGCGCTGTCCTTATATTTTTTACCTCTAAACAATGTAATTTCCTCCTTAGTGGTGATTCGGAATGATTCCTCCCACATATTTATGAGGCTCGGCCTGTTGCCGATATACCTCGGTCAAGCTGTTATTGCGGTCAAACTCAGTCGACGACCACGATGCCCATGCTGCGGCAGGTACCTGCGACCTGGCTCATAGCGGCTTCGATGGTGTTCGCAGTCAGGTCGGGCATTTTGCGCTCGGCAATTTCCTTGACCTGTGCCTTGGTGATGGTGGCGACCTTGTCCTTGTTGGGCACGCCGGAGCCCTTTTCGATGCCCAGAGCCTTCAGAATGAGGGTCGGGGTCGGGGGGGTCTTGGTGACGAAGGAGAAGGAACGGTCAGCGTAAACCGTGATAACGACCGGGATCTTAAAACCAGCCTGATCCTTGGTACGCTCGTTGAATTCCTTGATGAACTGAGAAATGTTGACGCCGTGCTGGCCGAGAGCCGGGCCGACAGGGGGCGACGCAGTTGCCTTTGCAGCGGGGATCTGCAGCTTGATATAGCCTGTTACTTTCTGTGCCATGATGAGCACCTCCTGAATAAATGTGGTGATACGCGCGCACGCGCGTATATTTGGCGGGGGTCAAGCCCCTCCCACGTTCCGCGTTCCTGCGGGGTCAGTCGTTGACCAGTTCGACCTGATCGAGCTCCAGCTCGACCGGCGTTTCGCGCCCGAACATGGAGACGATGACGCGAACCTTGTTCTTTTCGATATCGATCTGGTCGACAGTTCCGATGAAGGAGGTCAGCGGGCCGTCGTTGATGCGGACACTGTCGCCTTCAGAGTACGAAACCACGATCTCATGCTTTTCAATGCCCAGCTGCTGCACTTCCTCCTCCGTGAGGGGAGTCGGCTTCGTGCCGGAACCGACAAAGCCGGTCACGCCGCGGACATTTTTGACGATGTACCATGCCTCGTCGGACATGATCATCTTGATGAGAACGTAGCCCGGAAATACCTTGCGGTCGTACGTTTTCGGCCCGTTGTCGGTGATCTCGGTCACAGTTTCCATGGGGATGGAGACGATGTGGATCAGATCCTCGAGATGGCGGGTCTCAATGGTTTTCTCGATGGTAGCCTTGACGGTGTTTTCGTAGCCGGAATAGGTATGCACAACATACCATTTTGCTGCTTCCGCCATGCTTTAGCCTCTGACCAGGGTAATGATACCGTTGACGACGACGCCGCCTACAGCATCGAAGACCCAAATGCAAATGCCGACGATCAGTGTGCACACCAGAACGATGACGGTGTTGTTGACCATCTGGCTCTTTGTCGGCCATACGACTTTTTTCAGCTCGCTCTTCATTTCACGGAACCAGCGGCTGAGACGCTTGCCAGTGCGGGCAAAGAAGTTTTCCTTTTTCGCTTCTGCCATGATGTTCACCCTTTCTGCTTGTCCGATGTGTTACTTCGTCTCGCTGTGCACAGTCTGCTTTTTGCAGAATCTGCAATACTTTTTCAGTTCGATACGGTCGGGGTCGTTTTTCTTGTTCTTCATGGTGTTGTAGTTTCTCTGCTTGCATTCGTTGCATCTGAGCGTGATCTTAACTCGCATATTCGGCACCTCCTTAATACTTGCCTCCCTGCAAAACTGCGGCTATTGAAAATTTAGATGACGCCGAAACTACGTGGCGTCCCGCAGCTTGAAAAATGGGCGCAAAAAAAGAAAACCCCTTTTTCACAGGTAGAGCCATATTATCATAAAAAGCATTGCAGGTCAACAGGTTTTTTTCAAGAAAACAGGAAAATTTTCTCGCGAATTGCAGGAAGGCAAAAAATCTGCTATACTATAAAAAAACAGGAAACAGGGAGAGACTGCATGAAAATCATGGCGATCGACTACGGCGACGCACGCACCGGCGTGGCCATTTCAGACGCGCTTGGCTGGATGACCGGCCAGACGGCGGTGATCCACTCGTGGAAGCCGGAAAAGACGGCGGAGGAAGTGGCGCGGATATTTAAAGCAAGCGGCGCGCAGCGGCTCGTGATGGGCTTCCCGCGCAATATGGACGGCACGGAAGGCCCGCGTGCCGCGCTCTACCGCGACTTTGCCGCGCTTCTGGAGCAGACAGTCGGGATAAAGCCCGTTTTGTGGGATGAACGCCGCACGACCATCGAGGCGCACCAGATCCTGAACGAAAGCAATTATCACGGCAAAAAACGCAAAAACACGGTCGACGCCGTGGCGGCCAGCCTGATTTTAGAGGGCTATCTGGCCTATCTTCGCAATCAGAAGGAGTAAAAGCAATGTTTACAGGATATACCGACCAGACGGTCGACGTGTTCTGGGGCATCCGGTTCAACAATGACCGGGCGTGGTTCGCAGAGCACAAGCAGGAATTTCAGGACGCGGTCATGACCCCGACAAAGGCGCTGGCCGGGGACCTTTACGACTGGTTCCAGGAAGCATACCCCGATCTGCACCTGAATGTTCATATTTCACGCATTTACCGCGACGCGCGGCGGCTGTTCGGACGCGGGCCGCTCAACGACCATATCTGGTTTTCGTTCCAGAACGCGATCGAGAACCGCGGTGAAGCGCCGTGCTTCTGGTTCCAGGTCGGTGCGGACGGCTACGGCTGCGGCGCGGGCTGGTGGATGCCGGCAGCATCCGGCGTACAGCTGCGGCGGCTTCTGGACAACGACCCGAAGCGCGCCGAAAAGCTCCTGCGGCAGCTGGACGCGCAGCAGGAATATACGCTTTCCGGCCCCGCCTATGCAAGGCCGAAGGGCCATGCCGGGGAACCGGTTGGAAGACTTTATAATATGCGCTCGTTTTCCATCGAAAGTATGCACCCCTTCGACGAGCGCAGCAGCGGCCCGGAGCTGACAGACTGGGTCAAAGCAGGCTTTCAATTCCTTCTCCCATTTTACCAGCTCTTTGAGCAGGCATACGGCATGGTGGATTAATACCAAAGCAAAGCCCGGCTCCCGCGCGGAGCCGGGCTTTGCTACAGACAGACGCGCGTTTTGCAGAGAAATTCAGGAAGCGCTCGCTTCTGCTTTGAGCAGAGCGACAATATCCGCACTGGAGCCGGACGAAACGCCGGACTGGGACAGACCGGAAAGAGCGTCGACCGAGTAGGTGCGGAACCATGTGAAGACATGGTACCCATCTCATCCAGAGGCGTGGACGCGTTTTTAGGCAGCTGATCGACAGGGACTTCATACAGCAGCGTCTGCTCATGTAGTGCGCCGTCCTCATACGTGTACAGAACGACGGTTTCACAGAACATATGCTGCATAACGGACAGGAAGCCAGTTCCATCAGCCGGGCAGAGCGCAAGTGTATTCTCTGGCACCTGCCCAAGCGCGGCAGCGGAACCGCCGCTTACAGTATAGATAAAAGAGGCGTACGGTGATCGACGAACGGGAGGTCCGTGCATTCTGCGACAAGGCAAGAAATTCCTGAGCACCGGAAAGCGTCAACCTTCTGCTGCTGTCGGAGAAACCGCAGCGCTATGGAAAAACACAAACAAAAGGAGCCGCCCGCCCGGACGGCTCCTTAAAATATATGAGGAATAAGACAAACCGCCGCATCTGCCTGTAAGAAAATCTTGCTATTTCGGGCCGAAACAGGTATAATGCAGATAACTGCCGTCTTTGGTGTGTGAATGGGGCGGCAGAGGTGTGTGAAAAAACTCGCTCGAAAGGATGAAAAAATGAGTCTTTCCTCTTCCGCTCCCTGGTTAAAGTATTACGGCAATGTGCCGCATCATCTGTCCTATCCGCAGAAGACCATCTATCAGATGGTCAAAGCCGCAGCAGAGCGCAATCCGAAGCTGCCTGCCTATGAATTCATGGGCAAAAAGACGACCTTCACGCAGTTCATGCAGAAGATCGACGAGACGGCGCAGGCGTTTCTCGCCATGGGCATCAAAAAGGGCGACCGCGTCACTATCTGTATGCCCAACTGCCCGCAGGCCCTGCACGCGTTCTATGGCCTGAACCGCATCGGCGCGGTGTCCAACATGATCCATCCGCTTTCCGCTGCGGGGGAGATCAAGTTCTATCTCAATTTCTCGCACTCCAAGTGCATCCTCACGCTTGACCAGTTCTACGCCAAGATCGCACCCATCATGCCCGAGCTTGACGTTCCGGACTGCAAGCTCCTGCTTGCCAAAATCGAGGACGAGCTGTACCCGCATCTTGCCCTCGGCTATGCCCTGACGGCAGCCCGCAAATACCCCAAGCCCCCGAAAAAGGGCAATTACATCTGGTGGTCGGAATTCCAGCGCGTCGGCAAAAAGCGCGACCTGCCCCTGCCGAGAGAGTTCGGCAAGGCGGAGGAGGGCGCGTCCATCCTCTATTCCGGCGGCACGACCGGCACGACCAAGGGCATTCTCCTGTCCAATATGAACTTTAACGCGCTGGGCCTGCAGACCATCGCTGCCTCCGGCTTCTCGCCCATCGACGGGTTGAAGATGCTCTCCGTCATGCCCGTGTTCCACGGCTTCGGCCTCGGCATCGGCATCCATACCGCCCTGATTGGCGGCGCGTGCTGCATCCTTGTTCCGAAGTTCAACGTCAATACCTACGCCGAGCTGCTCATCAAAAAGCAGCCCAATATCATCCCCGGCGTCCCGACGCTGTTTGAGGCGCTGCTGCGCGCAGAAAAGCTTGAAAACGCAGACCTCAGCTGCCTCAAGGGCGTGTTCTCCGGCGGTGACAGTATGTCCATCGAGCTGAAGAAAAAGGTCGACGATTTCCTCAAGGCCCACAATGCTTCCGTGCAGGTGCGTCAGGGCTACGGCCTGACCGAATGCGTCACGGCCTCCTGCCTGACGCCGAAGGATTATAACCGCGTCGGCTCCATCGGTGTCCCGTTCCCGGATACGTATTATAAGATTGTAAAGCCCGGCACGAAACAGGAGCTGGACGCGAATCTCGAAGGCGAGATCTGCGTCTCCGGCCCGTCGGTCATGCTCGAGTATGTCGACAACCCCGAGGAAACGCACAACACCCTCCGCCGCCATGAGGACGGCCGCATCTGGCTGCACACCGGCGACCTTGGCAAGATGGACGAGGACGGCTTTGTCTACTTCTCCCAGCGCATCAAGCGCATGATCATCACCTCCGGCTATAACGTCTATCCCGGCCAGCTGGAAAACATCATCGACGGCCACGAAAAAGTCCTCCTGTCCTGCGTCATCGGCGTCAAGGATCCGTATAAGATGCAGAAGGTCAAGGCCTTTGTCGTCCTGCGCCCCGGTTACGAGCCGTCGGACGCGGTCAAGCAGGAGATCCTCGACTACTGCCGCCAGCATATCGCAAAATACGCCATGCCGTATGATATCGAGTTCCGGCCCGAGCTGCCTAAAACGCTGGTCGGCAAGGTTGCCTACCGTGTGCTCGAAGAAGAAGAAGCCGAGCGCCAGGCGCTGGAAGACGCAAAGAATTCGTAATTTATTTCGGCAGCCTGCCGCGTTCCGCGGCAGGCTGTAATGATTTCAGGTGATTTCCATGAAAAAAACCGACCGGATCTGGGAGCTGGACGCGCTGCGCGGCCTTTGCATCCTCTGCGTGATCCTCATCCATCTGATTTTTGATCTGATCTATTTTATTGGCCTTGATCTGCACCTGCCCGCGTGGTACGTATTCATCCAGCAGTATGGCGGCGTGATCTTCGTCGTCCTGTCCGGCTGCTGTGCTACGCTCGGTTCGCGCAGCTTCCGCCGCGGCTGTATCGTCTTTGCCTGCGGAATGCTCATTTCGCTTGTGACCTTCGGGATGTACCGCCTCGGCATGGCTTCGCGCGATGTGATCGTCTGGTTCGGCGTACTGCATCTGCTGGGCATCTGCATGATGCTCTATCCCGCCTATAAAAAGCTGCCCACGCAGGCGCTTGCCGCTATGGGCGTTGTGCTCGTTGTGACCGGCTATCTCATTTCCGGCACGGTCGTGGAGGCAAAATTCCTTTTCCCGTTCGGCTTTGCCTATGAGGGCTTCGCGTCCAGCGATTATTTTCCGCTCCTGCCGCACCTCGGCTGGTATATGCTCGGCACAGTTCTCGGCAGGACGGTCTACGCGGACAAAAAAACGCGCCTGCCCGGCACGTTCCGGGAAAGCGCGATCGCGCGGTTCTTCTGCTGGTGCGGCCGCCAGTCCCTGTTCATCTACCTGCTCCACCAGCCCATTGTCTACGGCCTTCTGGAACTGATCGCGGCATTGAGAAGATAAAAAGTATGCGCCCGGTGCAGCCTTGCACCGGGCGCGCATTTAATCCAGCTCAAAATACTTTTTGAAGATTTTCCGCAGCAGATATGAATTGAGCATCGCGACGAGCGAACTGCCGATCAGGATCCAGAAAATGCACGTCCGCAGGAAAAAGCTTGTCGCAAACAGGAGCAGGAGCGGCGCGGACAGATTCAGCGCCGCCATCACGAGCGAATAGGGGAGGTTGCCGATCGAAAGCAGAATGGCGTTTTTGAGTGTGTTCTTGATGGTATTGTCGAACTGCGCCAGCAGGGGATAGATGTATGCGCCGACCAGCGAAACGAGCAGCGCCGGGAAGCAGAAAATCACGCCCATCCAGACCGACTGTGCCACCGCACCGGACAGATAGATCTCAACCTCAACGATCACCAGCAGCGTCGGGATCAGAAGGATCAGGAACAGCAGAACGCCCTGCTTGAAATTGAGCTTGAACGACGCCCAGAAGCTGCGGACGACACCGCCGCCCTCACCGCGCACCAGATTGAGCGTCACGCGGTACATTGCCGCCGTTGATGCGCCGATGGTGAACACGGGGATGCAGAAAACCAGCCACAGTATATTTACAATGACAAGGTCTGCGATCCGCGACATAAACGACCAAAAAGGGGAATCATAATTGAAGAACTTCATAGCGCGCCTCGTTTCAGGAAAGAATATAGAATATTATATCGACTGAACAGAAAAAACGCAAGCCGGAAAGAGGATAGAAGCAAACTGCACAATTTTGCAGCATTGAAATCGTACAAAGTGCTGAAAATTTTTTCGGAACAAATTTTGATTGCTCAGATCAGAAAAATGTAGTATAATATGGGCATTGGAAATGGAAACGTTTCCAGAATTCAAAAATCATTCAGGAGGAAATACCATGAAAAAGATCATCGCAATGCTTCTGGCGCTCGTGATGGTTCTTGGCCTGGCTGCCTGCGCAACCAAGACCGAGCCCGCACAGCCCGAAGAGACCACCCCGGCCGAGACGACCGATACCCCGGCCACCGAAGAGCCCACCCCTGCTGAGACCGAGACGGAAGAGCCCGCCGCGACCGAAGCGAGCGGCTCTGTCTACTACCTGAACTTCAAGCCCGAAGCGGACGAAGCCTGGCAGAAGCTCGCCGCCACCTACACCGAGCAGACCGGCGTTCCCGTCAAGGTCGTCACTGCTGCTTCCGGCACCTATGACACCACCCTCGCAGCCGAGCTCGACAAGAGCTCCGCTCCGACCCTGTTCCAGTGCGGCAACCAGGGCGCCATCAACTCCTACGGCGACTACTGCTATCCGCTCGACGGCACTGCCATCATGGATCAGATGACCACCGATGCTTTCAACCTCAAGGGTGAAGACGGCCAGACCCTCTCCATCGGCTACTGCTACGAGGCGTTCGGCATCATCGTCAACAAGGCTCTGCTTGAGAAGGCTGGCCACTCCATCGACGAGATCACCAACTTCGATTCCCTGAAGGCTGTCGCTGACGACATCCATGCCCGCGCTGACGAGCTCGGCTTCGACGCATTCTCCTCCGCCGGCCTCGACGGCTCCTCCAGCTGGCGTTTCTCCGGCCATCTGGCCAACATGCCGCTGTTCTACGAGTTCCGTGATGACGGCGTGACCGCGCAGCCCGCCACCATCACCGGCGCTTACCTCAACAACTTCAAGAACATCTGGGATCTCTACATCACTGATTCCGCTACCACCGGCGCTGCTCTGGCTACCGCGACCGGCGACGAGTCCGAGGCTGAATTCGGCGAGGGCAAGGCTGCGTTCTATCAGAACGGCAGTTGGGAATATTCCAACCTGACCGGCACGTTCGGCATGAACCCCGACGATCTGGCTATGATCCCCATCTACTGCGGCGTTGACGGCGAAGAAGAAGCCGGTCTGTGCGCTGGCACTGAGAACTGCTGGGCCATCAACAACGAAGCCTCTGAAGAAGACATTCAGGCGACCATCGACTTCCTCGTCTGGGTTGTTACCTCTGACGAAGGCACCACAATGCTGGCACAAGAGTTTGGCCCCTGCCCGTTCAAGGACGCCAAGGAGCCGGAGAACGTCTTCTTCCAGGATGCCAACAAGTACACTGCCGACGGCAAGTACGTTGTGACCTGGGCATTCAACTGGACTCCCGCTGTTGACGACTGGCGTGCTGCCGTTGTCGACGCTCTGACTCAGTACACTGCCGGTACCGGCGACTGGTCTGCTGTCGAGACTGCATTCGTGCAGGGCTGGGCGACCCAGTATGCAAAGGAAAACGCATAAGCAATAAGGCGTGACCAAAAGTAAAGAGGGGGCTGCAAAGCCCCCTTTTTTACAGAAAAGAAACTGCCGCAGCCGAAGATTTTGCGGACAAACGCCCGGAGGCCGGGCGCTTGTCTGTGAAATTGTCAAGAAAGTAATAAATAATAAAGGAGAAGCATGATGAAGAAGAAAAAACATGACGATTCGGCTCTGTCATGCAGCTTGATCCGCCGCCCGATCCAGCGCTGGGGCTGGCTGTTCCTGCTGCCGACGTTCGCTGCATTCTGCGTAGGCTTCCTGTATCCGTTCGCAAAGGGGCTGTTCCTGTCCTTCTGCAAGTTCAAGACGACCAGCAAATGGACGTGGGTGGGACTGAAAAACTACCAGACCATCTTCCAGGATGAGGGCTTCCTCCACGCGTTCTGGTATACGGCACTGTTTGCGCTCGTATCCCTGCTCATCATCAACGTTCTGGCCTTTGCTGTTGCCTACGTTCTGACTAAGGGTATCAAGGGCTCGAACATCTTCCGTACCGTTTTCTTCATGCCGAACCTCATTGGTGGCATCGTCCTGGGCTATATCTGGCTCATGATCTTCGACGGCATCCTCAGCAATTTCGACACTGCTGTTGTGCTGGAAACCAAATACGGCTTCTGGGGATTGATCATCCTCATGTGTTGGCAGCAGATAGGCTATATGATGATCATTTATATCGCAGGCCTGCAGGCAATCCCGGAGGATATGCTGGAGGCCGCAAAGATCGACGGTGCGTCCAGCTGGAAAACGCTCTGGAACATCACAATCCCGAACGTCATGCCGTCTATCACCATCTGCACGTTCCTGTCCCTGACCAACGGCTTCAAGCTCTATGACCAGAACCTGGCCCTCACGGGCGGCTCGCCCTTTAAGACGCTGGCTGACGGCAACGTCATCAAGACCACGGAAATGCTGGCTCTGAACATCGTCAACTCCAACACATCCAACTCCAAAGGCCCCGGACAGGCCAAGGCAGTTGTGTTCTTTATCCTGGTCGCGATCATCAGCATTGCCCAGCTTGTGTCCACCAGAAAGAAGGAGGTCGATCAGTAATGAAAAATACCGGCTTCCAGAAAGAGCGCCGTTCGCATACCGTCCTGACGGTCGTGTTTGCGATCATTGCCGTTGCGTATCTCTATCCGATCTTCATCGTTCTGGTCAACTCTCTCAAGACCAACGCCGCTATTAACCTTGATACGTTTGCCTTTCCCAGAAGCGACACTTTCATGGGGCTGCAGAACTATATCAAGGGTATGACCTTCGGCAACTACCCGTTCTATAAATCCGTCGAATACAGCCTGATGATCACGCTGCTTTCCGCAGCTCTGATCCTCATCTGCACGTCCATGGCCGCGTGGTATATTTCCCGTGTCGACAGCCTCGTCTGCCGCATTGTGTACTACCTGTGCGTGTTCTCCATGGTTGTCCCGTTCCAGATGGTCATGTTCACGCTGGCAAAGACCGCCGATACTCTGAAGCTCAATCGCCCGTGGACAATTCCCATTGTCTACCTCGGCTTCGGTGCGGGCCTCGCTGTGTTTATGTTCACCGGCTTTGTCAAGTCCATCCCGCGCTCCATTGAAGAGGCTGCTGTGATTGACGGCTGCACCCCGGTGCAGACCTTCTTCCAGGTTGTCCTGCCCATGATGAAGCCGACCTTCATTTCCGTTGGCGTTTTGGAGATCATGTGGGTCTGGAACGACTACCTCCTGCCGTATCTGGTCCTTGATATCAACGAATTCCGCACCATTCCCATCCACATCCAGTACCTCAAGGGCAGCTACGGCTCCGTCGACATGGGCGCGACTATGGCGCTGATCCTGATGTCCATCGTCCCGGTCGTCATCTTCTATCTCTGCTGCCAGAAATATATTATCAAGGGCGTTGCTGCCGGCGCGGTAAAGGGATAAAGAAATTTGTCTGTTTTAAGTGGATTTTTCAGAGGTTCTGTATGATAGTGATACAGAATCAGCAAAACCAAGGAGAACAGCAGATATGACGATCAAGGATCTTGCGAGACTGAGCGGTTATTCGCTTGGAACTGTCTCTCGCGTGCTCAATAACCAGCCGAATGTTTCGGAAAAAGCGCGGCAGGCGATTCTGTCCATTGCGCAGGAACGCGGCTTTGAACTCAACGAAAGCGCACAGCTTTTAAAGCAGCAGCGCTCCAACACCGTACTCATCATTGTCAAGGGTACGGCCAACGAGCTGTTTGCCGGGATGGTCGAGCATCTGCAGTCCCTTTTCTCGCGCACCTCGCATCCGCTGATTGTCGACTTTATCGATGAAGACGATAACGAGGTGCTTCGTGCCGTCAAGCTCTGCCGGGAGCGCAAGCCCATGGGCGTGATGTTCCTCGGTGCGACGAACCGTCATTTTGTCAGCGATTTCGACAAGATCCATGTGCCCTCCGTCATTGTTACAAACGATGCGAGCGATCTGCCGTTTGAGAACCTGTCCAGCGTTACGACCAACGACCGGCAGGGCGCTGCCTGCGCCGTCGATTATCTCATCCGCTGCGGCCACAGAAATATTGCCGTCCTCGGCGGCGAACGGTTGCTGTCCGACACGTCCGCGCGGCGCTACGAGGGCTGCGTGGAGGCGTTCGAAAAAAACGGGATGCAGTTCGACGAACAGACCTACTACCATACCGGCCGTTACAGCTATGAGGATGGCTATTCCGGTATGCAGGCCGTCCTGCGCGACACACCGCAGGTCACAGCTGTGTTCGCCATGGCAGACGTCATTGCCATCGGCGCGATCCGCGCACTGGTGGACGCCGGAAAGCGCGTCCCTGACGATATTTCCATCATCGGCTATGATGGACTGAGGATCGGCAGCTTCTATACCCCGAAGCTTTCTACCGTTTCCCAGTCTGTCGAGCTTCTGGCCCGGCGCAGCTTTTCTGTTCTGATGGACTGCACCGAGCGCGGCGGGCAGGCCCGCCATTTGACCGTACCGTTTACGCTTTCCAACCGTGAAAGCGTCAGAAAACTCGAAAACAGCTGAAAACAGCACCCAACCGCTGCTTTTGCCTGTTTTCAACGAAAGCGAAATAAGAGTGATAGTATGAAAAGAAGCAGTGGAATCCTGATGCACATTACTTCGCTGCCCTCGCCCTACGGCATCGGCAGCATGGGCAAAGCAGCCTATGACTTTATTGATTTTCTGAGAGCGGCAAAGCAGACCTACTGGCAGATCCTCCCGATCAACCCGCCCGGCTATGGCGATTCGCCCTATCAGGCGTTCTCTACCTTCGCCGGGAACCCGTATCTGATCGATCTGGACGAGCTTGTCAAGGACGGATACCTGACGCAGGAGGAGCTTGACCGCGTCGATTGGGGCAGCCGCGCCGATCAGGTCGATTTTTCGAAGATGTACGACCAGCGCCTGCGGGTGCTGCATCTGGCCTGGAGCCGCTTCCACAAGGCCCCGACGGAGCGCTACACGGAATATGTCCGCCAGCAGAGTGCGTGGCTGGAGGAGTATGTACTCTTTATGGCCGTCAAGGCATATTATAACGACGGCCCGTGGACCGAGTGGCCGCTTGACATCCGGATGCACCAGCCGGAGGCCATGGCGTACTACCGTGAGCTGCTGCACGACGAGCTTGATTTTCAACGGTTCCTGCAGTTCTGCTTCCATACGCAATGGCAGCGGCTGCGGGAGTATGCCCATGAAAACGGCGTGCTGATCATCGGCGATATCCCCATCTATGTTCCGCTGGATTCCGCCGATGTCTGGTCGCACCCGGAGAATTTCCAGCTGACCCGTACCCGCCGTCCACGCGTCGTTGCGGGCTGCCCGCCTGACGGCTTCAACGCCAATGGCCAGTACTGGGGCAATCCCATCTATGACTGGGCACATATGGAGCAGGACGGCTTCTCGTGGTGGATGCGCCGCCTGCGCGCGGCAGGGGAGAGCTTCGACGTCGTCCGCATCGACCATTTCCGCGGCATCGAAAGCTATTGGGCCATTCCTGCTGTCAACCGCACGGCCCGCAAGGGCGAATGGGTCAAGGGTCCCGGCATGAAGCTTGTAAATGCTATCCGGAAGAATTTCCCGGATACCGATTTTATTGCCGAGGATCTCGGTTTCCTGACGCCGGAGGTACAGCAGCTTGTGATTGATTCCGGCTTCCCTGGCATGAAGGTGCTGGAATTTGCCTTTGATCCGCGTGAGCCGAGCAACTATCTGCCCGACCGCTATCCTGAAAACGCCATCTGCTACACCGGCACGCACGACAATGAAACGCTTATCCAGTGGTGCGAGGGAATTGACGCAGAAACGGACGCTTATGCCCGCAGCTATCTCGGCATTACGGCGGAGGACGATCTGGCCGACGCCATCATCGAGGCCGGTATGCAGTCCAAGGCACAGCTGTTTATCATGCAGATGCAGGACTATCTGCGTCTGGGCCGGGAAACGCGTATGAACGAACCTGGCAGACTTCTGCAGTCGAACTGGCGCTGGCGTATGCTGCCCGGCGCGGCCAACGAAGCGCTGGCCCAAAAAATTGCAGGTTTGACAGAGCGGTCAAATCGTGTATAATACCTACAGTCATCTGGCGTCCACCTGTCCTTGCCGGATAGGTGGACGCTTCTTTAAAGGCCGCCGGCAGCTTTGCCCGGTGGAGTCCCATGGAAGGAGTAACCTATGAGTGAATTTTCGGAACGAATCGTAAAACAGACCGAGGCCCTGCTGCATTTCCAGCATGACGAGACGCTGCAGGAAACGACCCCGGAGCGCCTGCATGAGGCGCTTGGCCAGGTCATCATGATGGAGATCAGCGACAAATGGACGAAGACCAAGCGCCGTCAGGCGCCGGGCCGCCGCGCGTTCTATTTCTCCGCGGAATATCTCGTCGGCCGTCTGGTCTACAGCAACCTCTTCAACCTCGGCATTCTGCGCGGGATGAAAGCGGCCTTTGCTGAAAAGGGCGTCGATCTTGCGTGCCTGGAGCACATTGAGGATGCGGCCCTCGGCAACGGCGGACTTGGCCGTCTCGCCGCCTGCTTCCTTGACAGCGCCGCGACGCTCGACCTGCCGCTGACCGGCTATGGCCTGCGCTATCGCTTCGGCCTGTTCAAGCAGTCGTTCGTCAATGGCTGCCAGCGTGAAAATGCCGACGACTGGACGAAATACGGCGACCCGTGGAGCCACCGCCGTGACAAGCTGGCCGTCAAGGTCAAATTTGCCGACCAGACCGTCAACTGCGTCCCGTATGATATGCCCGTGATCGGCTATGAAACAACGACGGTCGGTACGCTCCGCCTCTGGCAGTGCGAGGCCGAGGAGGAGCTGAACTTCGACGCCTTCAACGCGCAGGACTACGTTAAGGCGCTTGAAAAGAAGAACAAGGCCGAGGATATCACCCGCGTTCTGTATCCGAACGACTCCACATGGGAGGGCAAGCGCCTGCGCGTCAAGCAGCAGTACGTCCTTTCCAGCGCGTCTTTGCAGGATATCCTGCGCGACTACCGCCAGCAGCACGGCACGGACTATTACCGCCTGCCGGAGTTTATTGCTGTCCAGCTGAACGATACGCATCCCGCTATGTCCATTCCGGAGCTGATCCGTCTGCTGATGGCCGAGGGACTGGATTTTGACGCCGCGTTTGAGCTGACCCGCCGCGTGTTCGCCTATACGAACCACACCGTCATGACCGAGGCGCTCGAAAAGTGGGACCTGGAGCTGCTGCGCTCCGTCGTGCCGGAGGTCTGCGAGATCATTGAGCGCATCGACGCAAAGCTCAAGCAGGAGCACCCGCATTCGAAGCTCTTTATCGTCAAGGATGGGCAGGCGCACATGGCGAATCTGTCCGTCTATATGTCCACCGCCGTCAACGGCGTTGCAGAGATCCATTCCCAGATCCTCAAGGACGTTCTGTTCAAGGACTGGTACGCCGTCTATCCCGACCGCTTCCAGAACAAGACCAACGGCATCACGCCCCGCCGCTGGCTGGGCCTGTCCAATCCGGAGCTTTGTGGTCTGCTCGACAGCAAGGTCGGAACCGGGTATCTTAAAAACCTCGACCAGCTGGAAGGGCTGAAGGCCGGGATCGACGAAATGACCATCAAGCAGTTCAACGCCATCAAGCTGGAAAAGAAGCGTCAGCTCTGCCGCGTGATCGAAGAGCACGAGGGCGTTGCGCTCGATCCGTCGTTTATTTTCGACGTACAGGTCAAGCGCCTGCACGAGTATAAGCGCCAGCTGCTCAATGCGCTGAGCATCATGGACCTGTATCTGTCTATCAAGGACGGCAGCATCAAGGATTTCACACCGACCGCCTTTATCTTCGGCGCAAAGGCTGCCCCCGGCTACCGCCGTGCAAAGGCAATTATTCATTATATAAACCGCGTGGCCGATCTCATCAACAGCGATCCTGCTATGGACGGCGTGATGAAGGTCGTCTTCGTGCAGAACTATAACTGCTCCTATGCAGAGCACATCATTCCCGCCGCTGATATTTCCGAGCAGATCTCTCCGGCCGGTACGGAGGCTTCCGGCACGGGCAATATGAAGCTCATGCTGAACGGCGCTGTGACGCTCGGCACGCTTGACGGCGCGAACGTCGAGATCGCAGAGCAGGCGGGCAGCGAGAACGAGTATATCTTCGGCGCGACCGTCGAGGAGATCAACATGGTAAAGCCCAATTACAACGCCTGCAGCTTCTACGAGGCGAACCCGAACCTGCGCCGCGCGGTCGACACCCTGATCGACGGAACTGTCCCGACCGATGAGGAGCAGCACGAGCTCTATACGTCCCTGCTCGAAGGTGCAAGCTGGCATAAGCCGGATCAGTATTTCATCTTCTACGACTTCGACAGCTACAAAAAGGCCCGTCTGCGCGTGAACCATGACTACTGCGACCGCATCGCCTTTGGCCGCAAGTGCCTCATGAACGTCGCCTCCGCCGGCAAGTTCTCCTCTGACCGCACCATCCGCCAGTATGCCGAAGACATCTGGCACATCCAACCTGTCAAATAAAAAAGCAAAGCGCAGGGCCGGAGAACCGGTCTTGCGCTCTGCGTCTATACGAAGGAAAAAGAAAGATGTTTGATTATTTGATTCAAAACGGTACTCTGATCGTCGGAACTGGCGCACCGGCGGCCGCAGGCGATGTTGCGATTAAAGACGGAAAAATCGCCGCAGTCGGCGATCTCAGGGGCGCCTCTGCCGGGGCGGTTCTTGACGCGTCAGGGAAGTACGTCACGCCCGGCTTCATCGATATCCACCGCCATGCCGACGCGGCGCTCTTCCGCCCGCATTTCGGCGAACTTGAGTTGAAACAGGGCCTGACCACGACCGTCAACGGCAACTGCGGCCTGTCCGTCACGCCTTGCGCCGGGGCATACAAAAAAGAGATCGAGGCATATCTGACCCCGGTTGCGGGCGCGCTGCCGGAGAACGCCGATTTTTCCAGCCTCGCTTCCTATCTGTGCGCTGCAAAAAAGACCCCCAGCCCCATCAACACCGCCATGCTGGCGGGCAGCGGCACCATCCGCGCCTGCGCGGCAGGCTTCGGCACGCCCGAGCTTGACGCGGCCCAGATGGCTGAGATCCACCGCCTGATCGAGCAGGAGCTTGCTGCAGGCGCGCTCGGCGTTTCGCTGGGCCTCGGCTACGCGCCGGACTGCTTCTATTCGACCAAAGCGCTCATCGAAGCGCTTCAGCCACTTAAAAATTCCGGCATTCCCATCACAGTCCATATGCGGCAGGAAGGCAGCGGCGTGGTCGACGCGCTCCGCGAAATGATCACCGTCGCAAAGGCACTGCATACCCCCGTCGAGGTCAGCCACCTTAAATCCATCGGCAAGGCCAACTGGCACCGCTGCACGCCGGAGATGCTCCGCCTGATGCACGAGGCCCGTCAGGACGGTATTGAGATCGCCTGCGACGTCTATCCCTATACCGCCGGTTCAACCCAGCTCGTCCACGTTCTGCCGCCAGAGAGCCAGAAGGGCGGTCTGGAAGCGCTGACCGAGAATCTGGCCGATCCCGCGTTCCGCGAAGCGCTGAAAGACCGTATGCTGACCGGCAGCGACTTTGAAAATATCTCGCTTCTCGTCGGCTTTGAGAATATTGTCGCGTCCAGCATCTCGCGGAAGGATTTGCGGCAGTATGAGGGGCAGAGCATCGCCGCCATCTCGCAGCAGCAGGGGAAGGACCCCTTTACCGCACTGTTTGATCTGCTGCAGGCTGCGCACTGCGACGTGACCATGATCGATTTCATTGCTGCCGAGGACGATATCTGCGATATCCTGCGCGACGCACACAGCTGCGTGATCTCCGACAGCACCTATCCCACCACCGGGATGCTCCATCCGCGCGTTTATGGCACGTATACAATGCTCCTGGAGCACTTCGTCCGCGAAAAGCAGGCGCTTTCCATCGAATCTGCCGTGCATAAATGCACGGGCCGTGCTGCAAAGATCATGGGCCTGAAAACAAAGGGCATTCTCGCGCCCGGCATGGATGCAGACCTGAATATTTTTGATCTTTCCGCCGTCCATACCTGCGCAACCTATTCCGATCCTGCGCAGTTCTCCGCCGGTATGGATACTGTCTTCGTCGCTGGCCGCCCGGCCATTCTGAACGGCGCCTTCACCGGCAGCATGGCAGGCACGGTTTTGACGAGATAACCACAAATACAGAGCGCCCGGCAGACATTCGGATTGTCTGCCGGGCGTTTTGCAGAAAGGATCTTGTTTGATATTTCGTGATATAATGATACACAAAGAGAAAATCCGCAATCCTTTTGGATTACGGATTTTTCATCTGGCAGGGGATGAGGGATTCGAACCCTTGTCACTACAAGCAAAACGGTAAATATATATGAGGATTTTTGAAGCGTGCAAAAATCCGTGCCGATTTTGCAACGTTTATGATTGGATATTCTTGTAAAAATCTCGCATTTTCTCGGAATGCTGATCGATGTCCTTTTGGGATTCGCGCAAATAGTGGTCATGCACTGTACCTATGTTGGTCCATCCTCCGAAACTCATTGTACGCAATTCAGGCCAACCAAGGTGATAACCGAGTGACGCAAATGATCTGCGCAATCCATGAACAGACACAGGAGGAAGGTTGTTCGCCTTGCAGATTTTGTTGATTTGCTTTCCAATGGCCTGTGGAGAGAGCTGAACAATATATTCGTCAGAACCAATTTCAGGAATAATTTCAAGAAGACGCGGAATTACAACAGGGATTTCTCTCTTTGAAGCATATGTTTTGTTGGTGTCCTTCTCAACCAATTTGTTGTTAAAGTCCAAAACCCGCGCTCCAGATACGTTAATCGTAGCATTTCCGTCTTTTGATATTATAATATCTTTACGCTTCAAGTCAACTAGTTCGGAAAGCCTAAGTGAATGCAGAGCCAACAGCGCGGCTAACTCACAGGTTGTTCCGCGAATCAGAGGTATGAATGATTGGATTTGCTCATAGTCCAAATATGGAAGACCTCCCTTATTGAACTTTGGAAGCTCAACCTTTGGAGGGTTTATTCCAGCGTACCGCATAGCAGCAGAAATGACGTTCCAGCGGTTAAATACAGTCTTCGCGGAAACGTGTTTTGCTTCCTCGTTGACAACAGCTTGCCAATCAATGTTAGCGGATATATCAATATCCATGTATTGCTGAAATCCGTGCCGTAGAACTATATCATAGCCTCGATATGTGGCCGGCGAGATAATCTCAGACTTTCCATCTATCATTTTCTGTATTGCTTCTTTTACAGTTAGTTTCGGAGCAAGTTTTTTCTGCTCGATAAAGCCTGCACGTATGGCCTTCGCTTTTGCGATGCACTTATCCTTTGTCGTTTCTGTGATACTTTGCTTCTCTGCGTCAAGGTAAATCCGGTAGTTCCCGCTTGCAAGTTTTCGTGGAGAAGGAACTTTGATTTCGTCTTTTTTCTTCCGTTCCTTTATCTGTTTTTCTCCACACCAGTTACAGAACATAGAGTTGGATTCAATTTCACGACCACAGGATTTACACTTCATGATGGGCTGCCTCCTGCAATTTCTCCAAGGCATCATTACGTTCCTTCATGACACGAAGAAATTCCTGCTTCAAAGCATAAAAAGTATCTGCACAGACTCCGATGCTTGGAGCGATCTTGATGTTTTCATCAAGCGCGTCCAGCACTGCTTGATCGCGCTCATTGATATTGTTTCCCAAACGAATAACCTCCATGGAATTAAAAAAGTACAGAACACAATCAATCTTGATGAGAAATTCAAGGAGCTCTTAGAGAAAGTGAGCGACAAAGATGGATTACTTAGATTCCTTCAGTTTTGCATTCTGCGTCTGAATAAAGACGAGCCAGTTCAAGCAATTTGGAGCGAGTGGTTGCAGACAACTGGCTAAAAATACGAACCATCTCCATGGCCTCGGTGTCGTTACTGACATCGGGGTCATTTTTTTGCGCGGGTAAACCGCCAATCAACTCCTGCTCGGAGACACCAAAATATTCACAAAGTTGAATAAGCGTCCGTGGTTGCGGCGTTGTCCGTCCATCAATCCAGTTGCGGATTGTGGTTTGTGAGCAATGCAAGTCATTCGCCAGTTTATAAGCGGACAGACTGCGCTCACGCATGAGTGTTTTGAGTTTTTGTGAAAAATCCATAAAAATATACCTCCAATTTTGGATAAACAATTTGCTCCAATAGGGTTGCAAATGATTCAATAATGGTGTAAAATATGGAGCATGAGGCAAGCCAATATCCCAGTTGGGTATAGAAATACCCAAGATGGATGAGTAGCTTGATTCTGTATTGGACGTTCAGAATTTTACTACTCCAACTTGCTAATGTCAATCCCAAATGGAGGTGAAATTGTGAACTTTTCTGAAACATTACAAAAAATGATGCAAACGAAGGGTGTGACCAGATACAGATTGGCTAAAGATCTTGGAATCAGCCAGTCAACTGTTACGAACTGGCTGGAAGGACGAACGCCGCATCCTTTCATGATGGATAAGGTTTACGCTTATTTTGGAAGATCAACGTTTGATGCCAATGATGAGCGGGCAAAGCATCGGAGGCCACAAACATGAACGACCTCGTATTCTTAGCACCAAACACGGAAGAACCGTTCACAACATCAGAAGTCATCGCTGAATGCGCCGGGGTTCAACACCATACTGTGACGCGACTGATTCAGCAACATGAAGCTGATTTCAAAGAGTTTGGTTCACTTCGATTTGAAATCGAAGTGAGAAAACGAGAAGTCGGTGCGACAACGGCAAAGAAATATAAGCTGAATGAGCAGCAAGCGACGCTGCTGCTAACGTTTCTTCGCAACACTTCGGCCGTTATCAAATTCAAGAAAGAATTGGTTCGGCAGTTCTACGCCATGCGGGAAGAGCTGATGAACGTGCGGGCAACCCGTGCGGCGCGAAAATCAATCAGACTTGAAATGACCGACGTGATTAAGGCACTTCCGGATAGTCCACACAAGAAACTGAAGTATGGTCAGTACACAGATCTGGCATATCGAATGGCGATTGGAAAGTCAGCACGGCAAGTCCGCGAAGAACGCGGAGCAGACAAAAACGCGAACGCAAGCGACTACATGACGTCGGATGAATTGCAAGCAATATCTGCAATGGAAAATCGCGTATCAGTCCTTCTCCAAGTCGGCATGAACTATCAACAAATCAAGGAGCTTTTAACAGAAAAGAAGCGCAAGGAGGAAATATGCCACGCTTGAAAAAGAAAGAGCCCGACTTCATCAAGGTTGGGCGACTCATAAGAGGCTATGCGACACCGCCCAAGGTGGCAGAAATGATTGGCTGTTCAGCCACAACAGCGCGAAAAAAGATGAACACGCCTGAACTGTTCACGCTTGGCGAGCTCAATATGATTTGCCATAGGGCACACATTCCTATTGAGGACATGAGGCAGGCGGCGCAGGCATGAGTTTAATCAGGAAACATTTTGAAAACCGGGAAAGCTGGCTGGAAGGCCGGCAGGAACTCGGAATCGGTGGTTCTGACGCTGCAGCGGTTTGCGGCCTCTCACCGTGGACATCTCCAGTGGAACTCTGGAGAATAAAAACGGGGCAAAAAAAGCAAAAGGACATATCCACGAATGCTGCGGTTGAACGCGGCGTTCGGATGGAGTCAGCGCTTCGAGAGTTGTATGCAGCCATGAATCCGCAAATGCAGGTCGAGCACTTTCCATACGACATTCTGGCTCAGAGTGAGCGGCCCTGGCTTACGGCGACCCTTGACGGAGACCTGACGGACGAAAACGGACGCCGAGGTATCTTGGAAATCAAAACCGGACAGCTCATGAAAAAAGCTGACTATGAGAAGTGGGCCGATGGAAATGTGCCGATTTACTACCTCGCCCAAACACAATGGCAGCTATTGGCTACTGGATGGGATTTTGTTGATCTGTTTGCCGCGCTTCAGGACATCCGTGGTGACTGGTCAATGAGAACACGCCGAATCGAACGGGCAGAGTGCGAAGAAGACCTCGCATGGCTGCTGGACAAAGCAGATACGTTCTGGGGGTACATCCAAAAGCGGCAGATGCCGCCGATGACTTTGAGAATATGAAAGGAAGGAACACATTGATCGTTGAAGTCAAATTTTACAGAGAAAGTGCGAAAGCATACGTCGGACGCGGGTACAGCTATGAAACGGACATGGCGCTGAACGTTGGAGATCGTGTGCTTGTGCCGGCTGGAAAGGGAAAGAACAGAGCAATAGTCGTGGCGGTGAATGTGCCGCGAATTGCCGTCAATCCTGATTACTTCCCATTGAAGCGCATTACGGAATACGACATGCCGGAGGTGAACGCTTGATGGAAACAACGGAAATCAGGATGATAACCGACCTCGACAAAGCACTTCCACAGAGTATCGCATTCAACTTTGAGGAAGTGAAAACATGGCTGACCGAGAATCTTGCATCTTACAAGAGCATGGTCGTCACCGAAGACGAAATTGGAGCGGCAAAGGCTGATAAAGCCAAGATTTCAAAACTGTCAAAGACCATATCAGAACAGCGAATCGCAATCAAGAAACGCTATCTGGAGCCGTACAACGACTTCGAGGCGAAAATGAAAGAACTGTCCGGTATGTGCGACGAGGCTGCGAAGAACATTGATGTACAGGTCAAGGCTTTTGATGAAAAACGGAAAACAGAGAAGCGGGAAGAACTCAAAGCATTCTTTGAATCGCTCAATCAGCAAGCGTGGCTTCAATTTGAACGGATTGAAAACCCGCGCTGGATGAATGCCACTTATGACATGGAAACGGCGAAATCGGACATCCAGCAAGCTGTGAGCACCATTGCAGAGAACGTTGCAACCATCACAGAAGCTGGCGGAGAGTTCGAGAGTGAAATCTTCCTGGAATATCAGAAAACGCTTGACCTTGGAGCGGCCATGCGGCGCGGCGGAGAACTGAATAGGCTGAAAAAGGAGCGGGAAGCACGCAGAGCTGCCGAAGAAGCAGCCGAACGCGCAAGACGTGAGGCGATTGCGGCGCACGAAGCTGCTGCGGAAAAGGCACAGCGCGAGAGGGCTGAAAGGGACGCACAACGGAAAATCGAAGAAGAAACTGCGCGCCGGGCGGAAGAAATGCTGAATGCGTCAAACCTATCCCGTGTGGAAGCAGGACTGGAAACCGCACAAGCGGAACCGGTTTCTGTGCTCGATTTCAGAGTGTACGTTACCAATGAGCAGAAAATTAAACTTCGGGACTGGCTGAACGCCAACGGCATCCGATTCTGCCGTGTACCAAAATTCGGAGACTGATATACGAAAGGAATGTGAAATATGAACGCAACAACTAGACTTACACCGCCTGCAAAGACGCAGACGTTTTCAAACGCTATCACGTCCAATGCGATGCAGGAGCTTATCCGAAAATCTTTGAAAGACCCAAAAGCTGTAGCGAGATTTACATCGACGCTGATTCAAGCGGTGAATTCTTCTGACCAGTTAAAGGAATGTGATCCCGGAAGCGTCGTAGCAGCTGCACTTCGCGGAGAAGGAATGGGCCTGATACTCAACATTCACTACCATTTGGTTCCCTTCGGGCGGATGTGTAATTTTATCATTTCATATAAAGGCTATATTGCGCTGGCCCTTGCGACTAAGCAGTACCACGATATAGATTGCCTTGACATCCGAGAAGGCGAGTACATGGGACGCGATTCGCGCACTGGAAAGCCAAATTTTGACTTCAACGTTTACTCTACGGATGAAGAGCGTGAAGCAGCACAAGTAATCGGGTACTATGCCTATTTCGAATTGAAAGATGGAATGTTCCGACCGGAATTTTGGTCGATGAACAAGCTTCTGTTCCATGCAGATCGGTATTCACAAGCGTTTGATCTTGAAAAGTTCAAAAAGTTCACTTCTGGGGAAATGACAAAAGAAGAGGAAGAAAAGATGCGGAAATCCTCACCTTGGAACGACGTTGGGTATGGGCAAGACAAGATGTGCCGTAAAACCGTTCTCCGCAGCCTCCTGAACTCCGGTTATGCGCCGCTTTCCAATGAAATCCGCTATGCAATGGAAATCGACTCCGAAGATGGTGTAATTCCAGAAATACCCATTATCAACGTTGACAAGTCAACTGGAGAAGTGACTGGCGCGGTTCCGACAACTCCTGCTATCACTGCTGCATCGGACGATGACTTCTTCGATGAAACTGCCGTGAGCGCTGAACTTGAACGAAGAAATGATGCCAAGCAGGAAGAAGTACAGGCTCCTGCACCCGTCAAGCGGAAAAAGGCAGCAACCGAAAGCAAGCCGGAAGCAGTAGCAACGTCCTACACGGACGATGGCTTTTTCGGTGGTGGTGAGTAATGAGGCCAATCATAAATGGCGGGGTCACACAGGACCCAAAAGACCCAAAACGGCAGTCATGCGAAACCATGCTTATTTGGGGAAAGGTTACGCGGGACGCAAAGCTCGAATACACAAAGGGTTCAAACAACAAACCCCCGATGCCAAAAGTCACATTTGGCGTAGCATACGAGGAAAAAAAGTTCATGAACGTCCTCGCATTAGGGGAATCTCCTCAAACCAATATCGCGCAGCGCGTTCGGAAGGGCGATCAGGTTTTAATCGCTGGAAGATGGTCAAGCAAAGAATACAAAAACAGCGCCGGTGAGGAAAAAACATGGGCAGAACTGAGAATTGAGCAGATTGCCATTCAGAGCGACGACTATCGAGAAGAAATGATCGACTGCCTCTGGACTGCGTTCGCAAACGCGATGGCAAAAGGCTATATGCACGACAGGACAGAATTCATGCGGGCATTCAACACCTGCTTCGTAGATGCGTTTTGGGAGCTTTGTCAGTCCATGCAGGGAGAAGAACCACAGGAAACGGATGACGGAGAAGTAGCTGGTGGCGATGACTACGAGCTGACAATTTGAGGACTTTTCAATGGGAAAGGGAATTAGCCTATCTGACTTGCCGGAGCCATACAGACGGCAGGCGGAGCAAAAGCTCATACAAGAAATGCAGCGGAGGGCGTCAATACAGTCCTCGGACAAGGCCGAAAATCGGAAAGTAGCTGTGAAAAAGGGCAAAACCGATAAGCCACCAAAACTGCGAAACAAGAAGGTTACTCGCGATGGCAAGACCTTTGACAGCAAGCGGGAAGCAGACCGTTATGACGATCTTGCACTTCTGGAAAAGCAGGGAGTTATCCAGAACCTTGAATGGCAGAAAGAATACCTCCTGATTCCGGCACAGTACAAAACCGTCGAGCAGTACGGGAAACGCGGAACGAGAATCAAAGACAAGCGCATTCTTCTCGAACGGCAGGTGACATATGTTGCCGATTTCGTTTACGAGAAGGATGGAGAAACAGTCGTGGAGGACTCGAAGGGCTACAGGAATCCGTCTTCGGCACCTTATGCGAAGTTTGTACTGAAGCGGAAACTAATGCTCTGGATACACGGAATCAGAATAACGGAAGTTTGAATCGGAGGCAGAAACAATGGAATCTATGCGTGAAGATGTATTCAGATTGGCGGTAGCACCATGGAAAAGCATTTACAGGTCAGACACGCCGGAGAGGGTAACGAAAGAAACGCAGAACGAAATTGATTTCTGCCTTTATCACTGTCCTTATGCGGACACTGAGTGCTGCAACTGCATTGACGGCGGCACAAAAGAGAAGCAAGGAAGGCCGAACGTAGGCGGGCAGTTTGATTTGGAACGGCTGAAGGAAATGCTACGCTTGAAAATACCGCAGGCAAAGATCTGTAGGGAACTTGGCGTAACTCGGCAGACCGTATACAACTACAAGAAAAAACTGGGGGTGATTTAGGTGATTCATCTTGGCGATATTTGCAAAATCAACGGCGCGGAAATCGAACCGGTTGACTGTATAATTGGTGGTTCACCTTGTTAGACAGGACTTATCAATAGCTGGAAAGCGCAAAGGACTTGCAGGCGAACGTTCTGGCCTTTTCATGGAACAAATCAGAATTATCAAGGAGATGCGAGAGCATGACAGAAAGACCGGACGGACAGGTGAGTTTGTTCGACCAAGATACATGGTATGGGAAAATGTGGCAGGAACATTCAGCTCAAACAAAGGCCGTGACTTCGCGGCAGTCCTCGAAGAAGCAATCCGCGTCGCAGAGCCGGAAGCTCCCGACATTCAAGTGCCTGACAAGGGATGGCCGACTTGGGGGGGTACAGGGACGTGGACGGACGATGGAGCGTGGCTTGGCGCGTGCTCGACGCGCAATGGTGGGGAGTGCCCCAACGCCGCCGTAGAATCGCGCTTGTCGCAGATTTTGGAGGAACGACCGCACACAAAATACTCTTTAACACCAAAGGCGTGCATGGGCATTCTGAGACGGGCCGAGAAACGAGGGAAGGATCTTCCGCAGGCGCTGAAAGCGGCACTTCTTGCACAGTCCGCATCAGGGGGGGATGTGACGGAGGCGGAAAAGGTGCTTTAGTCCAGACGGAAAAGAGTGGCACGCTTGGAACTGGAAATGACCAGACGCTTTTCCAAGGAGTAATAACACCATGGGATACACAGACGAACCGCGTATATGGGCAGGATGGAGTTTTCCCATCGATTTCTGCAAGAGAGACGGCTGGGATGGACAGACAAAGCGTTTTCTGTGTACCTATCAACGACAAGGCAACTCGATTCTCTGGCGGTGGCGACACCAGAAAAGACGATGGTGCGGGAAACGGACTCGGAGTGGGACACGACGGAGAACCCTCCCCGACGCTCACGGCTGCCGACAGGCATGGCGTGTATTGCGCGGGATTCAAGCTTGGCAATAGCGAAAATGCGCGGAGCATCGGATATCAAGAAGAACAGTCACCGACGCTCAACGCAGAGTGCGGTGGAAATAAGCCAGCAGTTGTGTATAGTCTCGATTCTTTTGCATCCAACAGCATGAAATCTCCAAACCCAAAGAGCGGATGCAGAGAAGTCGAAATAGCGAAGACGCTTGATACCACTTCACCTGACCCGTCGAAGAATCAAGGTGGAATTGCGATTCTGGATATGAGCCACGCAAACGACGTGATTCGTGAATGTGGGGATGTCGTTCCGACGCTGCAAAGCAGGATGGGAACCGGCGGCAATCAAGTGCCGCTGACGTATGCTTGGGAACGCTCCGACAGCCTTTCGGAATCGAATGTTGCGTGTACGCAGAGCGCACGGCAAGGTAAATCTGCAACGGATTTAAGCATACAGCACGGAATTGTGCGCCGCCTCACACCATTGGAATGCGAACGCTTACAGGGATTCCCAGACGGATGGACAGATATTGGAGATTGGGTTAAAACAGATAAACGCGGGCGCAAAATAAAAGTGAAAGGAAGTGCGGACAGCCCTCGGTATAAGGCGCTGGGAAACTCCATCGCCCTGCCGCCGTGGAAGTGGGTTCTAAAGCGGCTTTGCACGCAATACGAGCGCGACGCGACGATGGGGAGTCTTTTTGACGGGATCGGCGGATTCCCTTTGATCTGGATGCAGTTCAACGGCTGGAACAGTGTGAAGTGGGCAAGTGAAATTGAACCGTTCTGCATCGCGGTAACGAAACGGCACTTCGGGGATGAAAAAAATCCCGGTGATGCCTGGAAGTATTTGATTGGAGCGCAGAAAGATGGCTAAGTACATTCATGCTGGGAACTTAACTGCATATTTGGACATGGCGTTGATTGAAAACAAATCTTCGCCGACGGCCGGATATGCACTGCTGAAACTGCACCAAATCATCAATGAACATCCTGACTATTTCGGCTGCATTACGATTGGGGAGTGCGACGGCTACCGGTGGAATGGCTGTCACCAGAAATGTTCGTGCTGCCGACGGAATCCAGGCTTAAAAGATTGCTATGAGGTGAAAGAATGAGAACGGACGATATTATTTGTGGACTACGTTGCTGCTATGACACGACAGGGGAGCTTGATTGCGAATCTATGTGTCCGTTCGTGAATGCGGAAGGGTGCAGAATCAAACTGCATGAAGCTGCCGCAGAACAACTTGAGTTACTTGCATCAAAAGTAAATCGATTGGAATCTCTTGTACAGCCAATAGGCAAAAACCCGTGCGATGGATGTGACCATGGATGGGGGTCAGTGGTAGGACAAAAAAACGGGAAAGTGGAGTCAAAGAGCTGTATGGAAGAATGCCAGCTGCTGAAAGAGTATCTGGAGAAACAGAAGGAGGGACAGCAATGCTGCCCATGATGGAAGCAGGGTGCTATAACTGCCCGGTAAAAAACTGCACTGCGGCATATCGTGGCAGCGAATGCGCCGCGAACCGTGCAAAGTTAGGAATCGATACCGACCCGCTAACTAATGGAGAATACATCAGGCAGGCAGACGACAATCAGCTTGCGGACATTCTGTACGGAGCTATTTCTGGGATAGTAAAAGAGATGCTTTGCCGTTTCGGAATAACCGATTGGGAATGTCCAGACATCCGAGATGAATACGTTGAGTGGCTGCGAAGACCATGTGACAAGGAGGCCAAATGAAAACACTGAACGGCGGACAAACGCTCACAATTCCATGCAAAATCGGTGACTACTGTCTATTCGACACAGGACTGTGTATCAAAAAAATGAGAGTCAGGGGCTTCTACTTTGGCTATCCTGATGGGCTGCGCATTGACCTCGGCGACATCAAACCGGTCGCGCTTCATCACTCAATCGTCGGCTATGTTGCAGCTGAAGACGATATCATGCAGAGTACAGAAGCCGTAAGAATGAGGAGGCAGTTAGAGTACAGATGAAAACTGAAATCACAAAAATCAAGGGTGACTGGGAAGAAGTCGTTTCGGACTGCCGCGCAACGGTCGGAAAGCCACCGCTCGGGCATGAGCCGAGCACGGAGTTCAAGCGGAAGATTCTGATTGCGGAGCATTCTACAATCAGAGACATTTCCGTCAAATGGATATGGAAGGGGATCAAAAGTTGGATTGCTACGCATTGGAGCCGCCACAAATGGGAGTGTTTCATCAGAACACAGCGCTCAGACCGGACGGGCATTGACCGCGACAAACTGCCGCAGGACGCGCCGGTTGACTTCGTAGGAGAAGCAAATGTACAGGCGCAAATTGACACCATGCGGAAACGTTTGTGTCGTAAAGCCGCTCCGGAGACGCGACAGTACGCCGAGGACTTCAAGGCAGCACTCCACGAGATCGAACCTGAAATCTCGGACGTTCTGTGCCCTGATTGTGTCTACCGAGCGGGCTGCCCAGAAATGACACCGTGTGGAGACGGAAAATGCTTTTTTGATGTCCTGATTGACCAAACAGCCGGTGCGGTTGCGACGACACACATCCAAGACCGCTACGATGCCTACAACAAATTCTTCTATGAACGGAGGAAGGCAGAATGAGCATTTTCGTTGAAACGTGCCCGAAATGCGGCGCAGAACTGCAAAATATCGTGATCGCTACGTTCCCGCCTATCCCGCAGAAGAAGTGTTTCAACTGCGGATGGAGCTGGGAAGGGAAGCCTGAGAAGGTCGAGTACAGGCAGTTCGAGGAAGCCGCTGAAGAGAAAGATTAATGTCGGTAAATGTGCAGTTTGTCTGCCCGGTGTGCGGGAAGCGTGTGACGCGAATCAGGGAACCCGGACAAAAAAGTTATTTCTGCAGTCAGACTTGCTTCAATTTCGCGCGGCGCAACGGAATGTGGGGCCAGCGGAAAGAAACCAGCTTGCCGGGCGACTTGGCACATGAGAAGGTCACGATAAAAATTACGCAGGATATCCCGATTTTTCAGCAGATGCGGCCGAAAATCGGTGCGCTGTATGCAGCGGAAAAATACGACGGAAAGTACCATGGATACGTTATCAACGTCAACGGGTACAGGGTAAACATTCGGTGGAACGAATGCGTGGAGGTGAATAAATGAGCCAAGCAGTGCTCATCAGCATCAGACCGAAGTGGTGCTCGAAAATTGCCAATGGTGAAAAGACTATCGAGGTGCGTAAGAGACAGCCCCAGTTGGACGTGCCATTTAAGGGGTACATCTACTGCACACATGGACCTGACATGCTTTGGATATTGAATCCAGAAGACAGAAAACTGTTTCCTGAAAAACCAACAGATGTTTTTACCGCGAAGGATGCGGGCGGCCTATATCCGGGAAATGGCAAGGTCATTGGGGAGTTCACCTGCGACCGGATTTATGAACTTGCGCCCCTCAACCATGCGCCGGATGACGTAGAAAAGCAAGCCTGCCTGACACGGGAAGAAATTGTGAACTACCTAAAGGGAACCGGCTACGGATGGCATATTTCAGACTTCAAACTCTACGATAAGCCGCTGCCACTCAATACCTTCAAAAAGTGGTTCCGGGAGTGCGCGTATTCAGATCTAGGGCTTGCCATCCCAGACTGCGAGAAATGTACTGACTGCGGCTGCTATGTACAGAAGCCGCCGCAGTCGTGGTTCTTTGTGGAGGAGCTGCAATGAGCGGATTTTGCAATGGAAAAAACGTTGCATGCGCGCATGCGACGAACTATGGAGACTGCCAAATCACGGCGTGCTGCAAGCGCCATGAACCAAAAAACGAATTATGCAATAGTCAGCTCATACGTTGCCCTCACGGACATATTCTAGGTGTATGCTGGGAAAATGGAACTGTTGAAATCAGGCATAAGGGAAGAACCGCCGTAATAAATTCTCCGAATGCAAACGTGCAAATAACCTGCGAACAATGCGGAAAGATGGTCACAGTCTATCTGGACTGCGGAAAAACTGATGTGGAGGAGTGTATATGATAATTAAATCCGGAGATTATGTAGAAAGTCTGCATGGGAATGTCGGTGTAGTAAAAACAGTTGGGAAAACAGTGCCTGTTGACGGCAAGGAGCAATTCTCCTTCGATTGGGAAATCACGCGCCCGTCCATCAGAAGCGGAGACCGTGGCTTCTTTGCTGGAAGCGAATCCGATTTGTGGCGGCACTACCGTCAAATTGGCATGTATCACAACCCGTTCCAGAAAGAGAGAATGACAAAGCAGAGAATTACAAAGCAGAGAATCGAACCGATTGAATTCGGAAAGATTGAAAAAGCAAGAGCAACGAAGGTGACGATTTCGACAGAGGGGGATGTAAAAACTGAACGCGGTGAATTTGATATACTGAAACGCACAAAATTAACGGTCACAGATCTTGCAGTCAAAATCAACGAAATCATCAACTATCTGAATGCGGAGGAATGTTAATGGAGCATATTGTACAGTTTGGCATCAACATCGATGACGAGGCAATCAAGCGTACCATAATGGAAAGCGGCGTTAAGACTATCGAAGCGCAGATCAAACAGGCAATTATCAATAAAGTTTTCACCGCATACCGATACGGAAATGCGAATCCTGCCAGCGATCCGATATCTACATGGGCGCAGAATCTCGTAGCGGACACGCTCGCAGAAAACCGAGACGCGATTATAAGCCAAGCGGCAGCAATTCTCGCAGACAAGATGGGGCGGAGCGTGAAAGTCCGCGAGGCTATCATCGCAAAGGCGGCGGAATGAGTGTCATACTCAGGAGAATCGACAGCAAGATCTTCTATCCCGTGACGTATATCCTTGATGAATACCATGTTTCGGGCGATCTTATTGATATCGATGAAATGAAATTCATCATTACCGATGAATCAAATTCCGTGATATATCTTGAAAAGGAAAACGAATGGCGCAACAGGTTTTACCCCGGAAAGTGGATTAGAATTTTCCCACTGGTCGGAATCCTTGAACTCGAATCGGATGAACCGATTGATGTACCGGGATTCAGAAGATTTCCTTGGGGAGAGGAAAAAAGGTGGTTGCTCCGTAATGAGCAAATGGAAAAGAAATTGGCATGGCTGATTCAAGAGGAGCGGAGAATATCAGCATCGGAGGGGGGAAAAATGGAGGATTTCATGTGTGCGCGTATCTGCGATAATCTGCAACTTGAACTTCATAAGGACGTGCTGCGGTCGATAATCGATCAGGACGAGTTCTACCGAGTATTGGGTAACTTCTCTGTGGAAATAATGGGCATTGTGCCTGACACCGGTGCTTTTATCATTAAATTTCATGACAAGGATAAGAAACACGCGAAAACGGTCTGCGATAGCGAAGTCCTGGAGGTAACACCGGCAGACATGATTAACCATGACTTGCAGAACAGATCCCGAAATGTCGGCCCATATGAGGTGGAATCCAGCAATTCGAACTGGACAAGGGAGGGAAACAAACCAGTGGTAACAATCTATGGCTATAGCGACGATACGGTCGAAATCGAAAACAGCAACTACAATGATGGTAGTATTGACTGCTTCGACAAGGATGTACGGTTGTGGTTTAACGACGGAACAATCATCCGCATCGGTTACTGCAAGCAAAACCTCGGCGTTTGGTACATCGTTAGAGAACACGTCGGAACGGCAGAGCAGACACTTTTGGTCTGCGAGGAAGAAGACGCAGATCCGTACAGCGATGTCTTTTGCATCAACGCGGAAATCGAACGGCATGAGGTGCTGGGAGGGAACTTTGGAGAGATTAACATTACGGAGCAGTGAAACAAGCCACGAAAACGGCGTATGCTGCACACATTTCAAAAGCCAGGAATGTCTCGAAGTCGGAGGGAACTGCGCGTATGGCTGCAAGTGGGAAGAGGCTGCATGGGAGAAACTTGCAAGCTATGAAGATTCCATGCTGCCTCCAGAAGGCTGCAAAGCGGCGGCAGAAGCCAATACCATCTTGGAGACCTGCGGATTATCACTGGATCACATCATCAATCTGATAAAGGCCGATAAAGCAGGCATGAGCGTTATTCTGCCATGCAAACCGGGCGACAAACTGTTTGCCCTGACAACAGACAGTTTGAGTGGAATCGAGGAAACAAAATGCAAACGCATCATAATCTGCCGCGCTGCCGATGGGTTGTATGCGAAGGTCGTTGCGCCGTGCGTCTATGATGATTGGGGTGGCGCACATTGGGAGTTCACAGAGGAAGATTTCGGAACAAAAGTGTTCTTAAATCAGGAAGACGCCGAAAAGGCCAGGAGGAAAAATGAACTGTGGAGTAAAGGAATGTCCTTTTGTTCGGAGCGGTGAGTGCGACGTACCGCCCTGCGAAACGTGCTTCCTTCCGTGCAAAGCGAGGGAAGAACATGACTGATCTCAAGTGCTGCCCATTCTGCGGAGGGAAAGCTGTGATGATAAGTGAACCATACACGCACAATCGCTTCCTTGTGGCCTGTAAAAATCGCGGGGACGTGTGCAAATGCGAACCATGTACAAACTGGTTTGACACACCAGAAGAAGCTGCGGAAGTATGGAACAGGAGGTTCGATGATGGAGCAACCGCGTAACTGCCCCTTTTGCCACAGTTGCTCTGTGAAGTGGCCAGTGTATCTTGATGAGATACACCAGTTTAATGCAGACATATACCCGGAAGTGATGTATCAATGCCGCTGTACATACTGCGGGGCGAACGGACCGATAAAGGGTACAAAGCGGGCAGCTATCAAAGCTTGGAATAGGAGGAACGAAAATGGTTGAAAATCGAGTGTGTTTTACCGTCCGAGGAGAGTTTGGAGCGCAGATGAGCTTCGAGTCAAAAAACACAATCCCGTATGAAGCTCTGTGCAAGTGTGTCAATAAAGACACGCTGATAGAGATGATGTGCCTTGACGTAGCCGGCTATACCGGCAAAGATATTCAGTTCATCACGCCGGAAGAATATGACGAGCAATTTGGAGATGACGAAGATGGTTGATTGCTGTGCGACCTGCGCATTCCACGAATGCCAGAAGGGGTATCTCTATCCGCATCGGTGTAAAAAGCACAAAGGCGAACGGTTCTCGGATGTTGAATGGAATCGTATCGTGTACAGCCTGTATAAATGCGGCGAGTTCAAAAGCATTGACGCTGTCAGTGATGTGGCGGACAGAGAATGTGAACATGAACGATGCCACTAAAATTGTCAGGGAGGACGCAATGATGGACCTGGAATCAGTTTTCAATGAAATAAAGGCAATGTCGCAGGAACAATTCGACAATCTCATGGACAAAGTGCGTGCAATGTCAGAACCACCATATGATGAGACTGTCAATGAAGAACCTGTAGTTGCGCCGATGAATCAGGCTGATATCAGCGAGCATAGCCGGTACAGGGAGCTGAAAGTAAACCCATGCGCAAACGGCGTCCATTTTTCTGCTGTCATGGATGACGAAGACGGTAGCATTGTCGTTTTCGGAGAAGGTGGATGGGCGATGGGGTACATCGAATACCCGATGGGCACAGCCAACTGGATTGTCACGGACGAGTGTAAGCCGGGTGTGCAGCGGTATTGGAAGACGTGCTCGAAATGTGGACAGAAAAAATGGTTCTTCAATTATATCGACGCACGGAATTTGAAACAAAGGTATCCGCTCTGCGAGTGCGGGGCGAAGATCATCGGTGTGGAAGAAAGGTTTGTATTTGAATGACATTGCACGAAGCAATCCTATTATATTCTGGATTTCCCCCAGAAGAAAACTTCAGCTTTACAGTGGAAAGCATTGGACCATACATCATGGGCATTGCGTCAAACTACAAGCGGACGGAAAATAGGCAGACATTCACAGTGAAATGCCGATACGGTGTCAATACATTCAGCGACACACTCGGACGTGTCTGCTTCAAACAGGGGCTACCAGGGCGATTGTACAAAGCAAAAATTGACGTAACTGCGATGCTGGATGATGACAACGCGATTGATCCAAATAAAGACGGCAGGTTTATTGTAACCGATAATGTTACTGACAAGCTACAAATTGAGAAAATTGAAGTCGGCCCCATTTCACTTGTTGCGGTATTCGACGGGAAGGAGATTGACACCACATGGATAGGTACATAAACGCGACCAAACTGATTGTAACACTAGAAGGTGCAATCGAGAGGGCGGAACGCGAAGAACCAGCAGGAATCGAGAAGCTTTTGGCTGTAATGTCGATGAAATATGCGAAACGGCTGCTCGAAGAAGCGTCCAAAACGGAGGGTGAACGTGGATAAATACGTTAATGCAACGCACATCATTGAGGGAATCAACAAAGCACTTGACTCCCTACGGCGAGAAGATGGAAGCCTGCCGGACACGGAGGATGTCGATGAATTGCTCCGTTTCAAGAGAATGCTGAAACTCGCACCGGAAGTCCCAATTAAGGAATATCGGCCAGAGAATGCGCCATTTGTGACGTTCAACGGCAATCCCGTTGGACTTCTGAAAAGCATACGGCCCGATATTACTGAAATTGTAATTTCGACCAGCTACTGCGGATGCGAGTTTGTAAACGGTGAACTTGCATCGGTAGAAATTCTGAAAGAACCTTTGGATAAATGGGAGGAACGATATGGTAAAGCTATCGACGATTCAAAAGCACAATAACCCGCACGCCATCCTTCGGAGTGATAACGAAGGACCCGGAGGTGGCTATCACGATTACACTGTGATGGATGTGGACAGAAAAAGTGTGATTGCACAGATAAAATTTCAGAAAGGCGCACGAAATGACCCGAATGCGCGTCATGGCGTTTTGGATGCTGACCTTTTGGAAATCGTGCGTGATAGGCTGACTGCCTTCAACAAGGGCGAATTTGCCACGAGGGAGAACGCCTGCGCAATCACGCATATTGAAGAAGCCCTCATGTGGATGGCGAAACGCGCCGATGACCGGGCAGAGCGCGGCGTGCTGGGGACGTATAACAAATGAGAGAAGATGAAGCTAAGACCATTTTTGTATGCAACACAATCACCGGCGGTGTTTATGAGGTGAAAAAGGGCTTTGACATCGACGAGAAGTGCATCAAAAATATTTTGGAACGCGTTAAAGCGCGTGGAGAGGAATATGCTGTGTTTATGCTTCCGGGCGTTGTAAAACATGGTGACATTGTGAGATATGCCAATGCTGTTGCAGATTTGAGACGACTTCAAGATCCGAGAATCCAAGAAATTGTGTATAGAACGCAAAAAGCGATTGAAATCCTGACGGACGGGATGGAGAAAACGTATGGCGAAGCATAACCAACAATGGCTCGATGCCAGATGGAAGCAGAAAGAACGGCAGAAAGTTGCTGAAAGGAAACGTCGCGGTTGGGAGGAAAAAGAACGGGAACGATGTTGGGAAGAATCGCTTGCCGATCTGAAGAAGTTCACGGACTGGTTGGAGAGTTTGAACGGAGATTTCAGTTTCCTCAAAGAAATCGGCCCCGGAGTAGATTTCTCTAAGAGTCTGGAAGGAACACCGTGCAGATTCGTTTCGCAGAAGTACAACGGCGATGGGACATATGATGTCACGTTCGAGGTAGACGTACTGAGAAATGACAGTAAACACGAAAATATCGGCGTGCTGACGGCAACTGCGCACGGCGTGTCGTATATCGCGGGGAGGTTGGAAGTTCATGTACGATGATGAGAAATTTGAAGACTTCTACTCAAACGCAGAACAAGAGCCGCAGGATATTTACGCGAAAATCGGCGAACTGATTGGGACACTCACTTTATATGGCGAAGAGTATCCGGTGAAGGGACTATCGGATAAAACCGCGCAGCTTCTTCACAGAACGGTTTGCCCAAACTGCGGCGCACCACATTCACCATGGGAATCTAAATGCGAATACTGTGGTGGGTACTTTGTTCTGGAAGCTCCCATGTCGGAGACTCAACTAAAAGTTGAACCTTACGCTGTCAAGCAATGGGATGGTGAAAAATGGGTCAATAAAGTTGTGAACCCAATGAAAATGGTTCAAACGAAAAAACTGCCAACCAAAAATATTACCGGATAGAAAGGTGAACGAACAATGAAAAACACGATGTCAGTATGCGGTCAGCGTTATAAGTCTGGAACAATTAAATGCAGCGTTGAACTCATGCCGGGTAAAGGCGGCGGAGAGGGAACAAAACCCGCTATTAGAGAAATCAAACAGGGAACTATGCAATGGCTCAAAGAGCAAGAAGTGGAGACTGACAATGAAGTGGATAAGTAACGCGAGCATCGGTGGAGATGCAAAGAACGGGACTATATTTAAACTCGAAGGTACAGGAGTCACAATCCACCATTATGCAGGATGTGGGGGATTGTGGTTTCTTGAATACAAACCGCTCGGTATATCGCGTCATGCACTTGACACGGAAGACTTTGAAAATGCCAAGAAAAAGGCACTGGACTACATCCTAAATCAGTTAGGAAAATTAACTGCGCGTGTGAAGATTGACACGGATTTTCTGAACGCTTCAATGAAAGAATCTGACCGTTTTAGCCGGTACTAAAACAAAAATATGCAACTTCTCTTGCATTTTTGCTGATTATATGATATAATCAAGCAAAATAGATAGAGACGTTTACGCGCTGTTTCGGTGCTTTCTCCTACTGGAGAGGTGCCGGAACAACGCTTTTTGCGTTTTTTGGAGGTAAAATGAGCGAAAACGTCAGCGAACTGGAACAGCAAGAATATTATGCGCAGCTTGCAAAAAAGACCTCGGAAAGTCTTGCATATTTCTACTGCTGCATCAAGTATGATGTTCCTTTTGCGCGCGACTGCGTACCGCGCGACAACGGCCGCGATAAGTGGCTCTCGTACCTCGACAACCTCCATATCAAAAAACTGGACGTCAGCAAAAGTGGAGAAAGATATGGTTTCCTAGATGGCCTGATCGACATTACGAAAATCTTCGGTGAGGGACTGAAAGACGGCGAGTTCACAAAAGCCGTCTATGCAGAAAAGAATGCGCAGTCGGCCAAAGCTGGCACGGTGAGGCAGCGGAAGGACTGGGGAACCGACTATACCAATGAAGACTATGCGGAATTTGATCGCATTTATGAAGTCCTCGTATCAGACTTCGGTGGGGAAGATGCCGTCAGCGCAAAACAGCAGCTTATTCTTCGGAACGTTGCACGTTGGATGAAGCAGATGAACGACATGACAGCCGCTGGAAAGTTTGACGCTGCTAAGAAACTGTCAGGCATGATTCAGGAAAACCTCGCAAGTGAAAACCTTCGAAAGAAGGATGTTCGGCCTGCCGACATTGTTCGTCTGGATGAAATTACAGACAGGCTTGAAAAAGCTGGCCTGATGAAAAACGGAAAGCAGTGCAGCCCCGACGAAATGTTTGAGTATTTCTTTGGCAGGAAACCGCGATACCCATACACGGCAGACGCAGTAGACCAAATGATTCTCATTAACGAAAACAGAATGCGGCAAAACGACGGAATGCCGGAACTGTCTATGCTTCCTGCTGAAATGAGAATCCACGACGAACTTGGAGAGTTCGCGGTAGAACCAAATGAGCAGGAAAAAGAAGCATATGACAAACTGGGACTTATAAGGATGCCCCCCAGTGAAAGGTGACAAGAAATAGGACGGTGATGTTGGGTGGCTAGAAGATATGGCAAGATTTGGTCACCCGGTTAGGCGTCGGATGGATTCAAAAACGAGAGGTTGAACAACGCGATTATACATCGTTTGAGTCCGAATGGTGGGCATTCCTAATCTGGGTAATCCGCTGGTATCCAGACAAGGGATGCGACCTGTTCCGCGATGAATATGCGGATTACGCGAACGAAGAAATCATGCAGCGTCTGATGATGCGTGCATACGCGAGAAACGCGGATGTTGCATTTACAGGAACGCGCGGCATTACAAAGACAAGCACAAAATTCAAGTATGCCATGTTGAATGGCTTGGTTTGGCCGGGAACGCAAAGCGCGTATTACGGTCCGAGCTACAAACAGATGGCGCTTATTGGAAGCAAGCAATTCAAACAGATTGCACACGATTATCCCGCCTTGGCAAAAGGATGGCGCGTTACGGCAGAGAGTAAAGACGATTTTAAAATTGAAACAGATCTAGGAAGTGCGTTTTACATCTCTGCATTTCGCGGTGACAACATCCACGACGTGACAGCAGAAGAATTTGCGCAGGAAGAAAATCCACCATTTGATTTTACAGAGTATTCGACGATTGTTCTGCCGGCAGTCCGTTTGCGGCACAATGTAGATGGAAAACCAGATCAGAACTTCGTTTCATATAAAAACCACTCTATCACAAGTGCTGGACGGAAACAACACCCGTCGTTCCAAGTTCGATGTGACACACTCAAAGAAATGTATCGCGGAGAAAGCGCATTCGCTTACGATATGAGTTGGGAATGCGTCGTTCTGCAACAAATGCGCCCATACTCATGGGCGCTGAAACTGAAATCGAAGCTCACCCCAGAACGCTGGATGCGTGAGATGGAAAGTCGATACACCGGCGCGGATGAATATCCTATTATCTCGGATGAAAGCCTTTCTGAGAGCTGCTGTTTGCAAAGCATGGAACGTCAGCATTGCTGCAAATACCCCGGAAACAAAACAGACCCGAAAAACGTGATATACATTGTCTGCTACGACGTTTCCTATGAAGACGCAAAAAAGAACGCAAAATGCGCTGTTGGCGTTTGGAAGCTTACGAAGCAAGATGATTTCCTGAAACGGGACAGATACCTGAAGCAGCTGGTGTGGCTGGACGATTGGCCCCCACCGGATAACGCTATGAAACAGGCGCGAAAACTGAAAGACGTCTGGTATCGGTTTTGCTTTGATGGCGGCAACACCACCTATATCGCAATCGACGGATGGCAGTACGGCAAGGCGGTCATTGAAGACCTTATGAAAGACCTCGGTGATGGGTTGCCGCCGCTGTGTATCTTAGACCATACCGAATATGTGGCTTTGGAACAGGATGGAGCGCTGCCGGTCATTTATCCCATCAAGGCGGGCGGAAGTGGCGTGACGGACCCAGATGTTGAAATGATCCGGTACGCGCAGACGCAGTTCGATAACCACAACGTACAGCTTCTTACGATGAATACTCGTGAGGGTGTGGAGGCGTACAAGCGGTTTCATAAGATCAAGGACGATGATCTGGATTATCAGATTGCACGTCCATACCAAAAGACCAGAGAACTGTCTGGACAGATTCAAAACCTGAAGGCTGTCCCGTCGGGCGCTGGATTCAGCGAGAAGCGCATTTCCCGCGCAATACAAAGAGACAGTTGGTCTGCTATAAAGTACGGCTTGCGCCTTGCTCAAAAGCTGGAAAAAGAACTCGTCTTGAGCGAGGTTCGTAAAAAGAGCGACTGGGACGCGCTTCTTTCCAAGTATAAGGCAAAGGGGAACGTAAAAAACGTTACCGGAGGAAGCACAGGCGCAAGGCTTGTGACGCAAAGACGCGGAGGAAGGATTTTTTAATGGCGGAAAATCAGGAAAAAATATATCGGCTTTATGCGCTGACCATAACGCAGGAATCTGTGGAAATCGCCATGATGGAACGGTTCAGCCGGATTGCACCGGGCTATATCCTGATTTATACGGCAGACAAGCAGCCGAAAGGCAGCATTGAGATAAACGGCGAGGACGTAAAGCGGCTGACGAAAGCCGACAGCGATTGGATTATGATCTGCGCTGCAACGCTGCTTCGGGAGCGTATGGAGCAAAACCAGACGCAATCAATGGAAAATCTGAGCCGAATGGTTGACCAACTTTCGGCAGCCCTCGCGGCGGAGCGCGAGAAGATCAAGACCGGCGGGGAGGAAATAACAGATGGCGATAGAGACGAGCGAACTCAATAAGCTACAGTATTCTTCTTTTCCGAAGATTTTTGAACGGTTCCGTAAGATGGCGGCTGAAAATCAGGGCGTTCCAATGTCCAGTATCACATCTGCGTTTGCCGGAATCAATTCTGGCCGCTATGGTCTTGCGAACCCGTACATTCAGAACCGGCGTGTAAAGCAGATTTCATCGCTGCCGGCTGATTTTACAAAAGATCAGGTCGCAGAAATGCTCACAAAGCCGTATGACAGCGAACAGCCACTTCGGCAAGTGGCGCATATTCTGGAGTATACGGCGTATCCGCTTTTCCACATTCGCAAAGTCTACCAAGAAATGCTGACGTATCACAACTATGTGATGCCGAAGCTGACGGACTCGGCCGACACCAAAAAGGACGAGTTCATGCGCGAATGGAAGCTGCTCGAAAAGCTGCGCGAGGAATTCAAACCGAAGGAAACTGCGCATCAGATCGTAGGCCAAGTTGGCATAGAAGGGAAGGTCTTCTATTATCCTCGCTACAGCGTAGACAAGAGCCATAACAAGGTGAACTACGCATTCATGCAGCAGCTTCCCAGTGACTGGACGAAAATCACCGGATACAACAATATTTCCAAGTACACCGTGGCATTTAACATGATGTACTTCCTCCAGCCGGGATGCGTACCGGAGCAATACGGTGATCTGTTTACGCCGTACCTTTACGATTTCAGTAGCGTCGTGCAAAAGCCCAAGGGAACTGGCACTTCGCTGATCTTCGCGCAAAAAACGCGCGTTGATATGCAGCAATTCCAGAGCATCCAAGCGCGCGGCGATATGGCCGGAACCCCAGATGTCTATTATCAGAATGGGCGCTGGTACTATTGGGTTTACCTACCAGCAGATGCAGTATTTACGTTTGAAGCTGACGATGTAAGTCGGACTGCAATTTCTCCGTTTGCAGCACTGTTCCTCAACATGATTCAACTTGCTCAGATGGAGCAAATTCAGTTGGAGTTGATTCAGAACCCGTTGGTCAGCCTTCTGCATGGTGAAATCCCGTACAGAGATGACAAAGAAGCGACCGCAGAAGACAAGTACAAACTTAGTAATGCCGGTCGGCTTCTGTTTGAAGCGATTTGGTATGATATGCTGCAGACGAACAATACAAGCGGAATCGGCCTGTATGCGGCTCCGTTTGAAAATATGAAACTGGAAAGCCTGTCGGAAGCTCCGTCGGCCATGGACATCGTTAAGCAAGGATACAGCGACACTATGAGTCAGGCCGGCATGGGCGCGATCATCCCGCTTGGAGATGATCCAAAGGCTGGAACCGCGCAGATCTCTCTTCAGATTGAAAGCAAATTTATGCAGACAGTCTACCGCGACTATGAGCGGATGATGAATGCTATCATCAAGAAACTCGGCCCTCGGTATGATTGGAAATTCGTCATGTTCGGGGATATCTCCGAAGACGAAAAGATGCTCGAACGGTGCATGAATGGCATGGAGCACGGCATTCTGCCGGATACCATCGTATATAATGCACTGCTTGACCGATCCGTTCTGGACGATATGTGCCTGTCTGATATTGTTTACAACAGCGGAATTCTGGACAAGCGTATCCCACTTGTGACTTCGTATAACATGGCTCAAGATAAATCCAACCTGCCGCCACAGTCACCCGGTCGTCCAAAAGGTGACGGAAACGCCACAACAGACGGAAGCGAAACCATGATTGACCAGTATGGAGGTACAAATGACTGAATTTGTAAAGAAAGAAGACCTCCACATTATCAACAGGGCGCTTAATAATGGCAGTGATGTGAAGATTCAGCTCACAAAAGACGGATACCGTATCACGGAAGATACCATGAAAGTCCTGAAACGAGTGGCAATTAGTCAGGAAAAAATGGAAAAATAAAAAATTGTACCTGCGCCGAAAGAGCGGTGTAGAAGAGCCGAAGAGGGCTACCGACACAGTGAAATGTGCCGGTAGCCCTCTTTTATTTTGCAAGGAAGGAGAAAACGAAATGGCTCGACTGAAAGAACGGTTTGACTTCGAGAACGGTGCGCTTGCCGCTGTGCGAGATGCTGCGAAGGAAGTAACCGGCGCGTATCAAGATGCTGCGCGTGGACTGGATACGCTGAAAGAATGGGTTCTGATTGAATTTGGAATGCCGAATACGGCCAATGCCATCCACAAATTGGCTCATCTTCAGCCTCAACGATTCGATGTAGTCGGAGATCTGCTGCATCAGCGGCATATCCTGCAAATCTACCCGGCAACTGCGGAGTACGAAGGACGGCCTGACAATCTGGATGGTGTGTTTGAGTCCATCATTGACATGCTCCAGAAAGTCGAAGATGCGCTTCGCAAATGTGTCGAGATCTGCGATAAAAACGGTCTTTATCCGCTTGGACGCGGATTTGAAAACCTTCAAATGGAAAACAGCGCAAGCTACGAGAAGTTCATGTATGCGTGGCAGATGTACTCCGAACACGAGATGAGCGCGACCAGTTTTGACGGCTGGATTGAAGAACTCTTCGAGGGAGAGGGTGACTGACAATGCCGCTGACGAAAATCAAAAGACCAGTTGCAACCGGTCAACTCAAGGTGCTTCAAAAGCTGAACCCGTATGAGTTTGGCGTTGAACTGTGGTTGATGCGTGAAGGGGTCAACCAGAACCGGTGGAATTATCAGAACCTGGAGAAATACTACAAGACGTTCGTGGGACGGCCAATCCTGATTGCCTACGTCATGGGGAAAATCGGCGACGGTCACAACAGCCAGCGCAAAACTGACCCAAGAACAGGTGAACAGTATAACTCCTATACGGATGGGACGGCGGAACGCATTGTTGGAACGCTGTCAGATGATGAACGTGATTTCTCCCTCCAAAAGAGGGATGGTCAGACTTGGATTGTGGCGCGTGGAAAACTCTTCGCTTTCTATGCAAAGGAAACCGTAGATGAAATCGTGCGAACAGGGCGCATGGATGTGTCTGTGGAAACCTTGATAGACGAAAACCACATGGACGGAGATGTCGAAGTTGAGGATGTCTGGTCTGGGGTTGGCGTCACAATCTTAGGAGCGGGCGTTGCTCCGGCTATTCCGGGGGCCAACATCGCTCGACTTGCCGCATTGGATGAAGAATTTAAAACATTGAAACTCAAAGCGGCATCTTTGCAGAAGGCCCCGGATAAGAACAATGCCCCGGATAACGGGAGTCTATCACACAAAGGAGTGAAAGATTTGAAAACTTATAACAAAAGACAGCTTGCTGAACTGGCGGCGCGTTTTACGGATTATAAGGTTCTGGCGGCGGGCGAGAAGGACGGAAAAGTCTATGTTTGCCTGATGGCGAAGAATGGCGCGTACAAATACTACGTCATTGAGAGCTCCGCAGAAACCATTGTACCTGAACGTTTCCAGAGCATGTCTGTCAATGCGTCCATGCAGGTGGGTGAAGACTGCATCACCATGGAGGCACAGGACTTCGTGGATATGGTCGTCGTGGAAAACACAGACCGTCTGAATGCAGCCGAAAGCAAGGTTAATTCTCTGAACAAGGAACTTGAAACTGCAAATGCGCAGCTCGAAGCCATGCGTGAGTTCGAAAACAAGCGTCGGCTGAATGCTGCCAAGGACAAGGCAAAGGCAACTCTCGCAAAGTTCAATGCGAACCGTGAGCAGAAGGTTGCTGAAAGTTCCATCGACAACATTCTGACCGATATCGAAGCTGGCCTCTACACGAACAGCTGCGACAAGGACAAGAACTGGACTGGTGAGTCAGAGGTTGCAAAGGCCGTCTACGCGGTTTGCGGTGCAGCTGTCGAGAAGATGGATGCGGAAGCAGCTCAGAGAAACAGAACAGTTTACGCATGGGACAAGTTCAAGAACAACAGCGGCGAAGACGATGGATCTGTAAATGGTCTGCTTGCCAAATGGGGCGTCGAAGCTGCATCGAAGTAAGAGAGGAGTGAACAGAAATGTTTAATGCAAAAACTGCATTTGAGGCCCGCGTGACGAACAACTCCCGCAATGACCTCATCAATGTTACCGGCAGATATCAGGCGTCCAGTGCTGACGCGGACTGTGATGCCGGCCGTCTGGTCATCAGAAACGGCCAGCTTCCATGCGCCGGTTTTACCGGAGTGAAGAATGAAAATGCGTGGTACATGAACGACGCTACTTCCACCACTACAGCTGGTGATGTGGTATATGCCGCGAATACCTACGAAATCCAGCTTCTTCAGGGTAAGCATGGCAATATGTATGCCGTTGGCACGGAAACACTCGGCCTTGGCATTCCCGCCGGCCGCGATGGTACGTTTACCAAGATCGTCTTCGACGGCGACCATGCGTACCGCTTCGGCATTGGCAACGTCAATGCCGCACTGAGCACCAATCAATTCTTCACCATTGATGCAGGCCAGTTGAAGCCCGCAGCTTCCGCCCCGACCGGCAATGGTGCGCTGTACTTCAAACTGCTTGGAACTGGCAACTTCACCGAAGGAACCACTTCCAGCTTCGAGTACGTTGACGTGCAGGCCTTCACGGTCTACGCATAAGGAAGGAGTGAATATCAATGCCGAGAATCAATCTTAACAGCGTTTCTGCTGATGTTTTCCGCGTGAATGCTTCCGCTGGAGAAGCCCAGCGTGCGGATATCGTCTCCAAGGGCCGTGTCCTCTTCTATGAGCACGCCCTTACGGGCAAGGAAGCGATGCTGGCCGTCAACGGCCTTCAGTCCACTGGCATTTCCCATATGCTGTCCGCGAACGGCTACAAGGAACTGAACGAAAAGTTCCAGCGTGAGCAGCTTCTGTATGCGGCAAAGATTTGCTGCGCACAGACCGGCGAAACTGCTCCCGCAGACTTTGAGTCCTTCAAGAGAAACGGTCAGCGTTTCTACGGCAACCCTGCTTTTTACCGTGTCCTTCAGGGCATTTGGCAGGAAGTTGTTTATCCGATTCTTCCCAATGTATTCTCCGAAGCCGTCGATTTCTTTGCAGAAACCATTCAGGTCGGCTTTGGCGAGACTCATACAATCTCCATCGGATCTAACGACATTCCCATCTTCCAGGATTCTTCTTGGGGTGCATCCAGAAGCGTTCCTCGCAACCGCTTCTACAGCAAGGATTACACGCTGAATCCGCAGCCGAAGACCGCTCAGATCACTGCGAAGTGGCATCAGCTTGTCGGTAACAACACCGACTTCGGCGCGTTCTTTGCAAACCTTGTCGCTGGTATGTATGCGAAGGTTATGGGCATGTGGAATCAGTCCATGACTCTGGCTGCGGCCGACACTACGCTTATCCCCACGAACCTGAACCAGACGTTCACCAACCAGAACTGGATTTCTCTGGCGAACAAGCTGTCTACCATCAACAACGTCGGTCTTCGCACCATCATCGCTACTGGTTCTCCGGTTGCTCTGAGCAAGGTTCTGCCGACGCAGGCTACCGGCTCCACCAACGTCAATATGGACGCCGCTCTTGCGATGCTCCTCGGCACTCAGTACAACAGCACCGGTATGCTGGGTGAGTTCCTTGGCGTTCGCCTGATGCCGCTCCGTGACGCTGCGAGCCCGCTGAAGCTGAACACCGAGCCGACTACCATCCTGTCTGCAAACGACATTTGGATGCTGTCTGCTGCCGGCCGTAAGCCTTTGACCATTGCTTACAACGCCGAAACGCCCATTACCATCGAAATCGACCCGACTCGCACGGCCGACTTCGAAATGGGCATCAACCTCACGACCGCTCTTGATTCGGTTGCAACGTTCTCCAGCAAGGTGGGCCATGTAACGGTCTAATCTCTTCTTCGCGGGGCGGGTTTTACCTCCAGCCCGTCCCGCACCATATGGCTCTGCATGGTGCTGCAAGATACGGTTCGAGTCCGGACGGAGCCAACATTCGTGGAGGAAAATAGCCATTAAATCTGGAAGGAGTGTGCGACATGGCTGAAAACAAGAACACTGGAAAGAAACCAGGAAGACCGAAGAAAACGCCTGTGGCGGAGGAAGTCAAGGAAGAAGATGTTTTCTTTGATGTTCCGGAAGAAGATCAGACCTCGAATACTGCTGAAAAGGCAGAAACGGGAAAAGAAAATATCCTGTCTGTCAATGCAGATGATGTGACCGGAATCCGATACGACGGAAGCGAAGTTCCGCTGACGGAAGTTGCGCCTGAATTGGCGGGTGAGACCGTTGAAGTTCACACGGAAACAAGCAATCAGGCAGAACCGATGTTTACAATGGCAGACGTGCAGAAGATGGTAGCCGATGCGGTTGCCAAGGCGGTTGCAAATGTACAGCCACAGACGCCTGTGACTCCGCAGATTATTCAGGTAGCAAATGACTCCGAAATGGTGCATTTCCTCTGGGAAGCTCCTGTTGCAGACGATAACGTCGTGTTCTTCGGAGAAGGCGGCATATTCGGTCAGATCGTAGGCAAGAGTGGGAGTTTCTATGTGCCGCACCGTGATCTCTCCCGCGTTCTGACGGACGTGAACCGTGTCTTTATGGCGCGCAGATGGCTGATCGTTGTGTCCGGACTGAGTGACGATGAGCGCGAGGCACTTGGCGTCAACTATAAGGATGGCGAAATCCTTGACAAGAGAGTGTTCGCAAGAATGGCGGAATACAGCGATGAAATGCTGTCGCTTTACCCGAAACTTTGCGAAGGACACAAGAAAATGGTCGCGCAGACCTACGCGGAAGAATATGCGCTTGGCAATCCAAACATCACGCGAGAAATCGTCGTAAAATTGAACGAAATGAGTAAAACCCCGAAAAACCAAAGGGGTGACTTCATCTCAATTATCGAAGAAATGAACGCGCGGGACGCGCAGTAAACATTGCGCCGCATGCGGGCGCAGGAAAGAGGTATTGAAACATGAGTAGTCCTGTCTATAGTGAGTTTTCCTTTGCGCCTGCGTCCGCATACGCGGCAAGCAAGAACGTTCTGCCGACGATTCGGACGGCAGTTGAAACCAACTTCAGCAACCATCTTTGGAATGGTTCGGAAGCGGAAATCCTCGGCGTCGAGATGGCAGCTGCCGCATCTTTCACGGTCAAACTGAATCGAGAGACACAGCTGACGGCAAAGCCGGAAGGCGATGTATTCACCGTCCGGTATTATGGTCCGATTGAATATATCGTATTCAGTGCAGCTACAACACTTACCTATATGCACGTCAGATGGGCGTCGCAGAACAGGGTGCATGGAGTTGTTACGCTTACCGCTGTCACTGGCGCAAAAGTATCCCGTGGCGGCTATACAGTTCCAGAAGTCGATGCTGGAAAGTATGAGCTGCAAGTCGGCGGCTATATCGTTACGGCAAACGGAGTAAACAGTGGATTCTTCTATAATCTCGAAAATGCAGTTACGGTCAAGACCAGCATTGAGAGCGCAACTGTTGTGGTGAGCGCGGCGCTTACCTATACGGGAAGCGAACAAACCAAAACGGTTACAAGCGTGACGCTCGGCGGAACAGAGCTTACGGCTGACACGGACTACATTGTATCAGACAACAAAGGTACGAACGCCGGAGCATATTCCCTCCGAATTGACGGAATCGGAAACTATAAGGGAACCATCATTGTTCCGTGGACGATTGCAAAGGCCAGTGCTGGATTGAGCGTCAGTCCGGATGCAATCGAAATGTCCGCTGGTGCAACCGAAACATTCACGATTACGACTGCATCAAATAGTCAGCTTACCATCGAAAACAGCAACCCTTCTGCGGTAGCAATCAGCCCAGTTGTGAACAACACCACCGTCACTATAGAGGGACTGAATGCAGGAAATGCGGTTCTGTCTATCGTGCAGGAAGAAAACGACAACTATCTGGCAGGACAGGCACAATGCACTGTTACTGTCAATGCTTAAAATAGGAAAGGCGGCGGTCGAACCATGGACAGCAAGGAAAGAATTGAAGCTCTATGTGGCATCATCGAATCTCTTCTGCTTCTGATTGAGGATGAGACTGCCGCCGATTGTATCCGGGAGGAATACCAAAACACCATGAACGATTCTTCCTACGAAAAGGAGGAATGGGACTAATGGGAACCTCTTGGAGCGATATCATTACAAATCACGCCATGGTTATCATCGGCGATGACCGAATGACAGATGACCTGAGAACAGACGCAGCACTGTTTTTCCGACGCATGAGCGCATGGGTGAAAATGGCAATCCCTATGCTGAAAAGCCCGCCTGAACTGCTTGTATTCCTGACAGAAGGACTTGAAGAACCACAATATTCCGATTTCGATTGGACAAGCGAACAGACCAGTACAACGCAGGAAACAACGATTCAGACAGGAAAAGTTGGATATGAACTTTGCAGCTGCGTAAGTGTGCAGTACGCACGAAATGGAGACGCTTCGTTCGTCCCATACACGGATTTTACCTACGACTCCGAAACGGGAAATGTAACATTTCCACAGCAGGACAACGCAGGTATCGAATATCGTTTGGACTTCTATACAGACGGCCATTTTTATCACAAACTTACGCTCAAACAGAAACGTCTATTGGGATTGGCCGTCGCGGTGACATGGGATAACCGATTTAACCGTGAATGGCTGAACATCCAACCGAAAATAAAGGATAAGAGTTTTAATACACCGAACGAAAACACCACCATGAAGGAATCAACGGCTCGGTACAAGGAAAACTTACAATTATTCTATGGTGAACTACGTGGGTATGAGCAAGAATGCGCGTATATGCGTCAGGTAAACCCGATACGTCGTGTGTTTACGTTACTTTAGAAAAAAATAGAAGGGAGGCTGGACATTATGCCGCTCTCGGACAATATCAAGAACGGATTGATTGCTTCCGGCCACCTGAAAACAGCAGTCAGGAACACCCCATCGCAATATAGAGGCCGGCAGAAGCAGTATTTCGGAGACCCAAGCGCAGAGTTTGTGCATCAGTATGCGAAGTATGCTTCTGACTTTATTGAGGCGCGTGTGCAGGGATTGAACCCAGATGCGTTTTATGAGTGGGAAACTACATCCATTCGTATGGCGGACATAGCACCGAAAACGGCATCGACACTCCGTAAGCAGGATGATTACAAGGACATTATGTTTGCCGATGAAAGCATTGAGTATGTGCCGGAAGGGACAAAAATCGATGCAATGGGAAGCATTTGGCTTGTCACAAACCCGCAGAACATTTCCAACGCAACTGGAAACGGAGTTGCACAACGCTGTCGGTCAACGTGGAACCATCTGGACTGGTACGGAAATCTCCTGAAAGAACCGATATGTGTCGAAAAGGCAATCCTGACAGCAAACGAAAGCGATATGCAAGAATATGCCCTTATTACAAAGGGCTATGTTAATATCATATGCCAGCGAAACGAAGAAACAAAAAAGCTTAACACAAACAGCAGAATCATTCTTGGGTCAGCTGCATACCACATCACCGGCTTCGGTGATTACGCGCAGGAATTTACCGGAGATTATGATTCAGTCCGGCTGCTTGAATTCACGGCTAGATATGAACCGCCGAATGAAGAAATTGACGACATGAAAAACCATGTGGCAGGTGGAAAGACGTTTTCATGGGAAATTCGGGTGAAGGGAAACCCCATCATAAAAAGTGGCGCTACGGGGCAGCTAGAGGCTGTCAGCATCAGAATGGGAAAGGACGCAGACCATGACTACGATCATCCAGTCAGCTACATTTGGGAAAGCAGCGACACAAATGTTGCGGACGTTGGTATAGATGGAAGCGTTTTCGGCGTAACTGAGGGGACTTGCACAGTGACCTGTACGCTAGAACAGAATCGAAGCATCAGAGAGGAATACGAAATAACCGTTGTTCCTGTAGAAAGTGGAAACGAGGTCGCGTTCCTAGGGAATATTCCGGACAAGCTTCGCCCATATGAGTCCGTCACAATAGAAGCCGCGTATTTTGAAAACGGAGAAGAGCGGTTAGATAAAATAACGTTCGCCTATTCTGGTGCGGATACGATGTCTTACACTGCGACGGAAGCAGGGAACAGCACACAGATTACTTGCTGGTCCGCAAGTGATGCACCGTTGAAGGTGACGGCGACATTTGGAGAATACACAGCAAGCGTAGAAATCGGTCTGGAGGGTATCTGATATGGCAATTTCAATTATGCAAGGTGATAGTTACTCCATGCCGTTTGTCCTGCGAATGTTGGACGGCACGCTCATCACGGAGGACATGGTGGAAATCGTTGTCCTAAACCTCGGAAAGCTGTCCAGACAGTATCCGGGCGATGTAACGTACAAGAGTGGGAAATGGCTTTTCCCAGTAGAGCAGGAGCAATCCTTCGCCATGAGCGGGAATGTGGAACCGCAGGCGAGAATTCAATTCAAAGGCGGAAATATCTTCGGCGGCATCGGACGTCAAATCCGAATCCTGACAGCTTCGAACCGTGGCATTCTGATCGATGCGGATTCATCGGGCGGCACAGTCACGGATGATATTCCGGTTGAAATCGGCGCGGTAAATGGAAACATTAGTGTAACGGTAATGGCGGCGGGCGTAAATGCCGCATTGGGCGCAGTCCGATACGATGTAGAACAAAACCTTACACCAGAAGAACAGCAGCGCGCACGCGCGAATATCGGCGTTGGAGCAGGTGATGACCTCCACTTCGCATTCACACAAAATGTAGCGTCCGATTTATGGATGATACAGCATAATCTCGGCAAATACCCATCTGTATCAGTTGCAGATAGCGCGGGTACAGAAGTTGTGGGGGATGTGCAGTATATTGACAAGAACAAATTGTCCGTTGCGTTTACTGCTCCATTCTCCGGAAAAGCATATCTCAACTGACCTGAACATGGAAAGAGAGGAAACTTACAATGAGTAGAAGCGTTCTTACAAACCTTGACCTCAACAAAAACGAAATTCAGAATGCGGTGCTTCAGCCGCTGGCTACGGCCCCTGCGAACCCAAAGTTTGGGCAGGTCTATACCAACTCAAACGATAAGATTATTTATCAGTACGACGGCGAAAAGTGGAAGCCGGTAGGCGTTGTTTATAGTCAAGCGGGAAGTACCGAAGCAGTAATTGTTGGACTCGGAACGGATGGAACTGTCACAACAAAGAAAGTCGTAGAACTTACGCTGAACGACTATCAGCCGGTCGATGGTGGCTATATTGCCGATGGTGATACGCTTCAGAAAGCATTTGCTGCGCTCGATACTGCTGTTAAGAATGCAGTAGCCGGAGGCGGTGAAGTCAACCAGAACGCGTTCTCCAACATCACAATTCCGAAGCAGAGTACGAATGACACCACCGAAGTAGCAGGCCAGAATGCAGCGGCAACGGTTTCCGCGACCAGCAAGACCGATACATTCTCTCTTGCGTCTGGTGATAAGTGGATTCATGTCAACGCAGACGGCACAACCAAGATTATCACGCTCGGACATGTGTTTTCCGGTGTAGCTGCTGGTCAGTATGGCGATGCGACACACACGGTTTCTCTTACAATCGATAAGGCCGGGCACATCACGGCGGCGGAAGTCGTTGAAATCGTCGGCGCACAGTACATTACCGGCCTTACATCCGATGCGCAGGCACAGATTAATGCCAAGATTCCCGCATCTGAGAAGGGGCAGCCGAACGGCGTTGCAACCCTCGGCGCAGACGGTCTTGTTCCGTCTGGCCAGCTGCCCAGCTATGTCGATGATGTCGTTGAGGCGTATATCGTTGGCACCACGCCGAGAGCGGCTGATTGGCTTTCTGCTACTGAGGGGGGCGCTCCGCTGACTCCGGAAACGGGCAAGATTTACATTGTCATGACGGAGGGCAGCTACCAGAACAAGCAGTACCGCTGGGGCGGTACGGTCTATGTCCTTTGCAATCCGTCTGACGTGAACTCTGTAAACGGAAAAACCGGCGTTGTTGTGCTGACACAGGACGATATCGGCGAGGGCGAAACCTATACGCAGTTCAGCAAAGTGGACAAGACAAAGCTGGGCACCGTTGCCGAGGGTGCAACCAAGAATACCATTACACAGAACGGTGCAGAAACGCCGAACCCAACATTCTATGCTCCCACGACTGGTGGCGAGGCAGGTCAGGTTCTGACTTCCAACGGAGAAGGACAGGCTCCAACGTGGCAGGCCGCTCCTGAAAATCTGCACAAGTATTCGATTACAAATCCGGTGCTTTCCGCAACCGGCGGCGCATTCACTTGGCAGATCGCCGCACAGACAAATGGCCCGCAGACTCCGATGCTGGTGCAGGTATACGAAACGGCTACAAATGCAATGGTTTTGACTGATGTAGTAATTGGCACTGATAACAGCATTACGATCACCATCAACCAGACTGACGCAAGCGTGACTTCTCTGAACGCCGGAGCGTACCGTGCCGTTGCAATCGGATGATGAACGCAACGCCTCCCGCGTGAAATACCGTGGGAGGCCATGTTGGAGGAACGTCATGAAGAATTTAGGAAGATATAGCGAGGATTTATCCATTCCTCGTAAAAAAGACGTTGAAGAGAAATATACAATGCCAACGGGTGGAATCCCAAAATCAGATTTGTCCAGTAGCGTCCAGTCGAGTTTAGAAAAGGCAGAAACGGCATTGCAGACCGCCCCCGTCACCAGTGTCAACGGCAAGACCGGCGTGGTGACGCTCGGAAAATCCGACGTCGGGCTTGGGAACGTAGACAATGTGCGGCAATACAGCGCTACTAATCCGCCTCCTTATCCCGTGACAAGCGTTAACGGACAAACAGGCGTTGTTACTTTAACCGCAAGCGAGCTTGGAGCTGCAACAACTAGTGATATCCATACAGCACTTAATCGTACTAATGCAGTCAATGTTGCGAATAGCAATTACACGACCTACATGGCCCGTGGCGAAGCGCTGTTTGCGGCAGAAACCACGCCGATTGTCAACGGCCAAATCGCGTGGCAGTATGAATGAGGCTTGCGAGTATGGGTCATAGAACACTGATTAACGGCACGGCCTACACGGTTAAAAGCGGCATCGCAAAGATTGATGGAACTGGTTACAGGCTTTACGGTGGAAGAACGATGGTTGGCGGAACGTCATACAATATCAAATTAAGCAACCCAGTGCAAGTTACCGTGACGACAAAAAATGCGAGTGCAAATAACTGGGGCCATGTGCTTATAGAAGGGAAAAAAAGAACCGAAGGGACGTTTGAACTTGAGAAAGGAACATCCATTACGCTAGTGGCGGCAGGGTCTTCCAATTCTGTTGCAAGAATATTCATAGACGGCGACCCTGTGGCTGAAAAGGCGTTTGGCACGAATGGCGAGGTTAACCACGAGTATCTGTTGATGGGAAACTGCAATATTGTTATAGACAGATCCAGCAGCTTAGAATATGGGAGCAAGGCGGATGTAACCCTCAAAACATTATGACGGAGGTATATATGATCTATTTTAAGGCAAATGGCACAGAACACCCGGCAATTATCGACGGAAAGCTCGTTGATCGGGACTGGGGCGGGCGTGAGAGCAAGGCCGTCACGCTAGAAACGACGTATGCAGCTGCCGTGCAGCTGTTTGTGAACGGACTGAGCTGGTCGATCGTTCAGCGTGACACAGTTCCAGTTTACGATAAAGATGGAAATCCAACAGGAGAAACAAAGGAACAAGTTCAGGAATGGGACAATTCAGATTATAATGTAGCGGGTTCTATTACGGACAATAGGAATGGCACATACACTTGTAAAATGGGTAAAAAGACTCAACTCGAAACAGAGCAAGAGCTAAGGAAAGATGCGGAAACCGCCGCTAAGATTCTATTAGGAGAAGAAGAATGACATATACAGAAAGAGCTAGAGCATTACGTCCGTATATTGAAAAAGCAGCTATTAGTCTAACTGACGAGGACGCACTACAGGCAGTAGAGCTATTCCCACAGTGGGTAGTAGGGCATACTTATGTGGTAGATGAGCGGCTACAATATAATGGCGTATTATATCGCGTGGTTCAGGCGCATACCTCACAGGCAGACTGGACACCTGATATTACACCGGCGCTGTTCGTAGTCGTTTCACTGGATGAATGGCCTGAATTTGTGCAACCTACTGGTGCGCATGATGCTTACAAAAAGGGTGACAAGGTGACGTTCAATGGAAAGCATTACATTAGCTTGATTGACGCGAATGTATATTCACCAGCGGCATATCCGGCTGGTTGGCAGGAACAGGTATAATGTCAAGAATAAACAGGATGGAAGCGATATATGAGCTTTTTAACAGCAGATGGCGGGCTACTTATGCGTGACGGAAAATTGCCGTAAACGGCTAAAGGAGCAATAGCATGGAAAAAACGTGCGAATATGCCTACCGCAAGAACGGCGATGTCAGCCTGCATTGCCGGTATCTGACGGAGAAGAAGGCTCGACACGACTGGTGTGCACATCAGTATCTGTGTGGCAGAACAAAAAAGTGGGAAGTTTCTGCAGAATCTTCCCACTGTAAAATCAAAACCTAGCGTACACTCACTGAAACCATACGATCTGGAAGGAGTTGTGAAAAGTATGGACAGAATTCAAATCACAAAGGAAAATCTCATGCAGATGCCGGACTATGTGCCGCTGCGCGAGAAAATGCAGTTCGTTAAGGAAGCGGCAGACTTGTGCTTCGACCGCATAGAACTGAAAATCGATAAGGGGCTGGACAGCGTTCCCATGCCTCCCATGTACAAGGAAAACACGGCGATCAAGAGCCGCGTCCTTATGGCGGCATATGCCAAACTCTATCTCAGCGAGCCGTATGAATTTGAAAAGAACCCTTGGCTCATGACCGAATCGGAATATGACCGCTTTGCCTCAAGTCATATTATGAACCAGCTTGAACGGCTGAAACGCTGCGACGGCGAAGTCAGGGACAAGGCGTTTGACGCGATTTCGGATATGCGTGACCTTGAAAAGCGTCTGAACACCGAAATTTACGGGCTGACGCAGGTCATGAATGAACCAGTCACGCGCATCATCATGGCCTTGCAGCAGCAGACCACACCAGAGGCGGTCAGCGGCGCACTGAACGAGCTAAAAGACGCACAGAAGGCATTCACCGACTACATGGAAACGCGGCAGAAGCAGGCGGAGGAAGGCTGATATGGCAGTCTCGGTCAATTCGGACTCTTATCCATATGAAAGAATTCAGACGGGTTTCAACAGGCTTCGCGGCACTGAAGAAATCCCAATCAAGATTCTGAAGTACCTAATGGATTTGCCGCTGCCGGGCTACACACCGAAGGACGATAACGACCGCGCCCGTGTCCGGCTGATGAAATATCTCTGGTACGATGGTGCGAATCCGCTTGCAAACCCGCTTCCAACTCCGCAAGAAAAGCTGTCCATGCTTTTTGACGGAGATAATCCAGTTCTGAACACAGCGGAAGACAAGCAACGGCACCCGAAGGGATACCGCATATACCCACAAAGAGTTTGGGGGCAGAGCGATACAGAAGCGGACACGATACTGAAACTCTATATGGGAAGAACCATTGCAAAAGACAATTTCCATACGGTTCTCGGTTTGCAGTTTGAAATCCTTGTAAATGTCAACATGGAGAACACCACGCGGACAGACGCATATTCCAGAGCCTACAGTATCGAGCAGTGCATCATCGAAGCACTTCACGGAGTAAACATCACCGGAATCGGCGTCATTGACTTCGACCGGTACACACACACCGACAATGGAAGCAAGAGTATATTCGACTACGGAAATCATATTGGCCGCATGCCGCACATGAGCGTGGAGTGGTGTGACTCCGAAATGGATATACCTGAATAGAAAAATATTTGACCCGCGCCGAAAGAGCGGCGCGGAAGAGCCGAAGAGGGCTATCGACACATTAGATTGTGCCGGTAGCCCTCTTTTTTGCTTAACACGGCAATCAGAAAGGCGAGGAAATAAAAAATGCAAGACCTTTCTCTTGAAATGGCAAAAGCTGTTCGGCGGTTTGAACCTATCGAAACCGAAGGCTTGACCCTATATCCAATCCAAGTCAAGGACATTGATGAATTCACAACAGCACGACCCGCAATCGAGTTTATGCAGCAGAGTCTCCCTGTGACGATGCTTTCAAAGCCTCTTTTGCAGTCGTACTACACATTGGAACTTGACGCGGCAAAAACCGGACAGCCCGGAAGCGGGCTTTTCTACAAGTGCATTCTATTTCTTTTACTCGCAATGCGAGTAGGAAACGGCCTACCATCCGAAAAACGGATAGAACTTGTAGACCTTGAGTTGCAAGCAAATGACCCAACACGGCTGAAAAGTGTGCTTATTTTTGTGAATGGGGAAGTGAAAAGAATTACCCCCATGCAGTTTCAGCGTCTGCGACCAATTTTAGCGGCTCAGAACGGCATTGAACTTGTTTCAGAGAACGCTAACCCTGAGTTGGTTCAGGCAGAACGCGATCTTGCAGAAATGAACGCACCGAAACTGCAATACCGCGTAGAGACGCTGAAAGCAACAATCGCTACTTTTTCGGGGGCCGACGAAGCGGACATGGAAGAATGGCCGATTTTGAAGCTTCTGCTGCGACGAGATGCGGTTCAACGACTCGTTGGGTACATCACCTGTAGCTTTGCAGAGTCGCAGGGCGGAAAGTGGAAGCATGGAAATCCGTTCCCAAGTCCTCTGTATGACCGTGAAATCGACTACTGCGGCGGACTCATTGATATGTCAACGTTCGCCGGCGGCGCTGGTATGCGGGCTGTCCAAAATGCAGGAAACCAGACCACATAACACACACAAACATCTTTTTGAAACACACACAAAGGAGTGACAAAAGAATGATTCGATTTACTGACTCCCGCCTTTATGCAAAGGGCATCGGCGAAGCGATCTGCACCGACAAGACGACCGGTCAGATTCTCTACTTCTCCAACAAGTTCCAGACTGGCAATGTCACGCCGAGCGTCACCATTGGCGAAATCCGTGCCGGCCTCGGAAACGCTATTGCTACCACGCTCCCGTCTGACGCTTCCGTCAACGTCGAGTTCACGGCAGCCGACTTCAACCTGTGGGCGAAGGCCGCTCAGATGGGCGCAATGCTCCGCCACAACGCGCCAGTTATGGTTTGCCAGACTGTTACTGCGAACGGAACGGCGCTTTCCATCGACATCACCGAGGGTACGCCTGTTGCACAGAAGGGCTTCTCCAAGATCTTCTGCTATGTACAAGAGGTCAATGCTGCTTCTCCGATTGCGACCGGCGGCGTTTCTTATGACCTGAACCCGACTACCGGTGCAGTCACTGGATTTACCGCGACGTCCGGCAAGACCTACAAGGTCTTCTACTTCGTCAACAAGGCCACTGCACAGATCGCGACCATCACCACGGCAATGGACCCGAAGGTCGTTCATTTCATCGCGACCGTTGCGGTCTTCTCCACTGCTTCCGGCTCCGCACAGAACGAGGGCACTCGCGTCGGCACGCTCTACATCATCATTCCGTCACTGAAGTTTGGTGCGAACGGCGGTGTTACCGGCGACCAGACCAGCAACGATACCACGTCCCTGTCCGGTCAGGCAATCGCCTATGATCCCGACGTTATCACCGATGGCTGCGACGAATGCACGGGTGCAGGCAGCGACCTTGCGTACTACATCTACCAGCCGTGCGGCTCCGGTGTTGAGGAAATCGAGGGTATCGTTGCCAGCATCGGCGGCATTTCCCTCAAGTCGTCCAGCACCTATCAGATGCAGCCGCGTATTGCCATGAAGAACGGCGAACTGGTCAAGGGTGACGCTGCTACCTTCACCTACACCGCGACCGGTGCTCCATCCGGCACGACTGTCGGCGAGAAGACCGGCCTGATTACCGCAGGCACGACCGCTGGTGATTTCACCATTGATGTCAGCTACGCGGCTGGTGAATCCACTTTCAAGGACACCTGCGAAGTTGAAGTTACTTCGACCTAAACAAACTGCGTCCCGGAGGGGAGAAATCCTCTCCGGGAAATGCGCGAGTCCATCATTTAGAACATGGCGGATTGGCGCATTTTTCACATTCAGGAGGCAGATATGTCGATTGAAAGTTTTGTGAACAGGTTCAACGCGGCACTCGATGAGTCCATCCGCAAGGCGATGGAAGGGCCTGTAACAGATAGCGTAAAGGCCGCAATCGTCGAGGCTGTGCAGACGGAAGTCTACGACGCTTATGAGCGAGGCGACTACATGCCGTATGTGCGTCGTGACGAGGTTGGAAAACCGGGCGGTCTCCAAGATTGGAGCGTTATGGAGTCGAAATACGACCCATCGACTATGACGTTGGAGGTTCAGGACAAGAGCCGGGATGATGATACTGGGCGTTTGATTGCGCCGGTTGTAGAAAGCGGCAAGGGCTATCAATGGAAGAAGTCAGAGATTTACAAGTCGAAACAGGCACGTCCCTTCCACGAAGAAGCCCAACGAATTGTGATGCGCGAAAACTTAATGTCTGACGCGCTCCGATATCAGCTTAAAGAAGATGGATTTGACCCGAAGTAACAGGAGGAAGATACAATGGCAGATTTTGAAAAGGTTCAACTTCAAGTAGAAGTCGTTCGGACGCAGCTTGATTCGCTGATTAAGGACGTAAATAACTTGAAGGCTCAGAAACTGAATTTCACCGTTGATTCCTCTGGGCTTGAAGCAATTAACCGTTTTAACAGCTCCGTGCAGGCCATGACGCAAAATGTTGATGGGCTGAGTGGAAAATTCACGCGTATATGGGCAGGCGCGGCGGATGGCGCACCGACCCGAACGATTGAAACCGTCAACGAGGGCCTTGGCCGGACTACTGAGATTATTCGGACTCTGGACGAAGAAACGCAGCAATACACGACGGTTCAGACAAAGGCAACTACCAACTACGATGCGATGGCAAAAGCGGCGCAGAAAGCCGCTGAAAAGGCCGAAAAGGCCGCAAAGGAACAGGCAAAAGAAACCGAGAACGCTGCATCCAAGGTCGACACACTCCGCAAAGGCTTTGCAGACCTCGGCTTGCAGATGAAATCCGCAGCAGAGAAATATCCAACCGGTACATTCTCTGAAATAGAATCCGACGCAAAACAGGCGAGTGCTGCACTCGAAAACCTGTATAGCAGCTGGAAAAACGGTGCTATCAGCGATAAGGAATTTGTCGCTGGCGTAAAGGACGCTTCTGGTTCGCTGAAAAACCTTCGTGCAAACTACGCGCAGACCCGCAACGAGACGGATAAGCTCACAAACTCCACCAATGTCCTTGGTGACACGTTCAGCCACATTGTCGGTAAAATCACCGTCTGGCAGGTCGTAAATGCGGCTGTTGCAAAGGTAAAGCGGTCGTTTACTGAAGCTATCGATACGATGAAACAGGTCGATACGGAAATGACGGCTATCCAGAAGGTTACTGGCAATACTTCCGCCGAAATGGAGAAACTGGGCAATACAGCGTATGAGGCTGCATCCAAATACGGCGTTGCGGTCACAGACTATCTGGAATCCGTCGGAACGTTTGCCAAAGCCGGCTATAAGGATATGTCGGAAGACATGGCCGAGCTTGCAACGAAGACGCAGCTTGTCGGCGATGTGACTTCCAGTATTGCGAACCAATTCATCCTTTCCGCTGATGCTGCTTTCAAATTTGAAGGCAATGTTACTGCACTCAATACCGTTCTCGACAAGGCTAATGAGATCGAAAACCATTACGCCACTTCTATTCAGAAGATGGCAGAAGGCTTCCCGATTGTTGCGAACGTTGCATCAATGGCGAATATGTCCATTGACCAACTAATTTCAATGCTCGGAACCATTACCGCTGTCACGCAGGAGAGCGGCACAAAAGCTGCGACGGCGGCGCGTGCGCTCATCCTGAATATCATAGGCGATACCGAAACTGAGTTAGAAGACGGCATTACATGGACAAAAGAGGAAATTGAGAGCCTGAATCAAGTCCTTTGGACGTACTCGGAAGACGCCATGAAAGCAGCGCAGGCAACAGGCAGCATTGTAAACCCGATGGAAGCTGTTGCGGGTCTTGCAAAAGCATACAAAGAGGGCGTTCTGACGCAGGCCGAACTCGCCCAGATTGAGTCAGATCTTGGTGGCAAACTCCGTACAAACCAGCTCGACGCGCTCATCAAGAACTATGATATGTACGCCGCAATGCTTGATAAGGTAGCGAACTCCGCTGGCAGTGCCGACAAGGAAGTCGACATTATGCTGACAAGCTGGGATGCCAAGGCAAAAATCCTTAATAACACATGGACTGAATTCATCAGCCATATGGTTGACACTGACGTTGCCAAGGGGAGTATCGAACTTCTTACCGACGCAGTGGAAATCCTCGACTCAGACTTCGGCCATGTTGTAATTACTGCTGCTGCTGTTGCCACATCCATCTACGGAATCGGTATTGCCGTTGGGGCTGTAAAAAAAGCATTTGCGGCATTCAATCTTGCGTCTTTGAATCCTTGGGTTCTAGCAGTTGCGGGACTAGCCACTGTGATTGGAATTGCTGCAGAGGCTACAAAAGAATTACGAAAGTCTTATGAGGAATTAAACTCTGAGATTGATGAGAATACAAGCAAAATTGACCAGAATAAGCAAAAAATCGAGGAAATCAACAAACTCCCATGGAACGAAAGAACAGCCGCTATTCTGGCCGAACGAGATGCACTGGAACAGGAAAACAGGCAGTTAGAACGTCAAAACGAACTGCTGGATGAAAGAAAAAAGCGAAAAGCAGAGGGGGAGCTTTCTTCAGCAAACCGCGTCGTAACAGAGGAATACAGCAATAACTTCACCGTTACGACTGGCGATGACTATTACAAGCTACTGACAGGTGAACTCACACGTTATGGTAGTGAGATGTCTGCAACTGGGCAAATATCTGAGGAAAATGCCAGAGGATTCGAACAGGCCAGAGAAGAAGCTGGAAAACTTGCAACAGCAATAGAAATACTTGGCTACGACAGCGAAAAAGTTACTGACAAGCAACGTGAGATGTATGACGCTTACATGAAAATGGAGGGCGTTTACGATGTTGCGGTAAAAGTTAGTGACGCGATGAGCAAATTCGGAATGCCGCTGGAAGAAGCAAAACGTTATGTGGAAGCGCAGGAACAATCCGCTACGGCGACCGAAGACGCATCTACTGCACAGGACGGTTATTCTGAATCACTTAGTGAAACCGGCGAAAGCGCGAAAACCACTACCGAAACGCTCCAAGAGTACGCAAAGACGCTGAAGCAGCAGGAAAGCGACCTTACAACCGCATCGCAGGCGCTTGCTGAGTACCAACAAAATGGCCGAGTCTCTGCATCTACAATGAAGTCGCTGATTTCCATGAGCGATCAATATGTAAATGCGCTGACAGACGAAAACGGCAAACTCGATGTTTCAGAGAAAAAGCTGCGTGACCTCGTAGACGCAATTTTAGACGATGTTGACGCGACGAATGACCTCATCGGTGTCACGAAGAAGTCCAGTGGAGCAATGGGGAGCTTCGTCACCGGCCTGAAAAATGCAGCGAAGCAGTCCGGTGTGACGGACGATGCTATAGACGGTGTTGTTGCACAGATGATTATCTTCAACAACACTGCGCTGTCTGTATCTGACAAAATAGCGGCGCTTCAAGCACTCGCATTGCAGGCGGGAGTTACGCAATCCGCGATTGCAGGTATTAGCCTGAACAACATCGGCCGGGATGCCGGTATGACTGTCGAGGATGCTCAGAAAAAATACGGTATGTCTGCGGCAGAAGCGCAGCGATACGTCAAGAGTCAGGCGGAAAAAGCCAAAAACAACGATCAAGCACTGATTGACTATTGGAACTCGCTTGCGTCGAAAATCCCGGAAACAAAGACTTCTTCCGGTGGTGGCGGAGGCAGCTCTTCCGATGCAAACCTTGAAGCGCATAAGCAAAAGGTTGAGCTTCTGAAATCCGAGCTGACTTTGCTGGAAAAGCAGAATGCCAGTGAGGACACGCAGAAGGATAAGATGCGGCAGATCCAGCAGGCGCTCCATGCGCAGGCGCAGTATCTGCGGTCCATCGGCGGAAGCCAGTCGGATATTAACGCGCTTTCTGCCGAATGGTGGGAGTGGCAGGAAAAAATAAACGGGACACTCAAGAACACGGACGATCTTCTGAATGAACTGCAAGGCGTTATGTCGGATAAGCTTTCTGATCTTTCAGATCAACGGCAGAACGAACTCGATGCCATTGACGCGCAGATCGATGCGCTCAAGCAGCAGAAGGAAACGCGTGATGAGCAGCTTGATCTCGAAGAAAAAATCCTTGCTGTACAACAGGCGCAGGCCAAGCTTGCAGATGCGCAGAATGAACGTACAGTTCGGCAGTATAATGCTCGCACCGGTCAGTGGGAATGGGTGGCTGACCAGAAGGAAGTTGACAGCGCACAGAAAGCCTTGGACGAGGCTAAAAAAGACCTTGAGGACTTCAAGGCAAACATGGCTTACGAAGCTGCACTGGCCGAATTGGAAGCCAAAAAAGACGCAATAAATGCCCAGTATGATGCGCTTGAAAAGAACTACAACAATTTCCTGAAATCGCTCAAAGAGAAGACACGCGGCATCGGTGAAATCCTACAGGATATCTGGAAGAATGCCACGCCGGAGCTTCGTCAGATCATTCAGGAAAACGCAGAGCTTTTCCGGCAGTTCGGATTCGATGTGTCGCAGCTTTCCAACGCAGTTAAAGAAACGGAAAAGAAACTCTATGGCGTTTCTGCGAACGGAGCTAGATATGAGATTGGAAGCGACCGTGGCATTGATTTTGTCAATAATGCAAAACCAGGCGAGTCCATTATCGGCGGAGATGGTTCTACATGGACGAAGAACGAAGACGGAACAGTAACCATTGTCGACAAGAATGGAATTTCTTATGTTGTAAATCCAGGAAACGGAACTGGCGATTCATCAGGAGGCTCGAACACTGGCCCGAAATATAGTGGAACTGTTTGGGCGATTCGGCTGGACGGAAAAGGTGAAAACTATAAAATTTCCAGTGCAAACGGATTGAATTTCCTGAACAATGCACTCGCCGGAGAAGAGCTGAACGGCGGTGACGGTTCCCACTGGGTGAAAAACGCAGACGGGACAACATCTATCACAGACAAGTATGGCATCGCATACAAGGTCTACGACAGAGGCGGTATCCTGCACGGCATGGGCGGCATCAAGGCTACTACGCAGGACGAAGGAATCACACCGCCTGATGTGACAGCTATGTTAAAAAAACGTGTCCTGACACCTGTTGAGGACAGAAACTTCAGTCAGAACATGGATAGCATCAGATGGATGATGTCAAGCAATGGCGTTGACGCAAATGCCGTTCATAACGCTTCGTATGATAACCACAGCATTGGAACCCAAAACAATGGCAACGTGTATAAGTTCAACGGCATTACAATCAACGAACCGCAGGCAAGCGGCATGACGTTGAAACAATTTGCAGACATCGCACACAATCTCGGAAACTTCTCCTAACACGAACAAACGGAGGAATCAAAATGTTATATCAGCCGACAAATATTTCTCCCAGCATGGCTGGGGCACTTGGCAATGGTGTAATCGATGCAAACAATGCTCTCACGGTGAGTTGGCAGGTCAATGGGAATTCACCTATGACCGCATTCCAAATCACCATTTATGCGAACAACGCAATATCTACGCAGCTGTTTTCTACCGGAAAACTGACTTATGGATGCCCGTTCTATGGAGTAGATTATGCTGGAAACGTGCAGGTGTTCAACTACACCATCTATCATGAGCAACTTTCGCTTGCGCAGATTGAAAACGGACGCGACTACAAGATCGTCATTCAGCAATGGTGGAACGAAACCGATTCTGTAACACAATCCAGCGCAAGTGTGTTTCGTGCAAGGCGCAACCCAACACTTGCCATCGGCACGATACCGACACCGTTGAAGTCGCGCTCATTTACTTTTACTGCATCTTATACTCAAGAGCAAGGAGATGCACTCAACTGGTGTAGATGGAGGATTTCGTCCAGTGACGAAAAAGAAGAAATCATTCTCGAAGACACAGGAAGAATTTATGGTACTGCTGAACTCACGTTCCCATACGATGGTTTTTTGAATGGACGCACATATCTGATAGAGTGCCTTGTTCAAACAGAAAACGGGGTTGAAACATCCAGCTTTGCCTACGTTTCTGTTCAATATACGGTCAATCCAATCCAAGCAAACCTGACCGTTTGCCAATCGACGCGTGGGAATGGAATCACTGTAAAGCTTCCGGAAATCAAGCGTGTTCCGGGAGTGAAAAACAGCCAAATCAAAATATCAGACAGCTACCTTACACTTCCGTCGGACGAAAACGCAAAAGTCGTATGGTCTACAGAAAACGGTGTGCCGCTTTCAATAAAGCAGCCGTTCGACATCTGCTGGCATGGGAAAGGATTGCCAGAAGGAAATGTCCTTTCTCTCAAGTGCAAAGCGTCGGTCAATGGATTTAGCCCGATAAAAGTTACTGACAGTCCAAGCGGCTATCCTTTTGGAGCATATGGTGCAGCATGTGTCTTTACTGGTGAATCGACGCAGACCTATGTAATTGTCTTGCGAAATGGCAGTGAATGGTACAGCAACGATTTGCAAACATGGCTTTACTCCGGAAATGTTCTAAGCGGAACGAACTCCGACTGGTGTGGAATTGCATACGGAGATTCCAAATATGCTGCTGTATCAAGGGGCGATAAGAAAATAGCCTATGCAACCAGCGCAAACGCATGGTCGATATCGACATCATCTATTGGACTTTCCACAATTTGCTTCGGTAATCATCTATTTGTTGCGGCAGGTGAAGGTATCGTTTATACACGAAGCACAGCAAATGACAAAGGCTGGGTAGAGACGGAGGCACCGTTCAGCGGCACTCCGACCACAATTGCGTTCGGCGAAATTGAAGGAACCCCAAAATATGTAGTTGGAACCGAAATAGGAAACTTATATGTTTCGCCCGATGGAACGACGTGGACGCTTTCAGCATCCGGGCAAGGATTCCTAAGTTCTATCACATTCTTCAATGGAAAATTTTACGTAGCACGAAACGATGGCAATAGTATACTTGCCAGTTCTGATGGAACACAGTGGAATATACTTTCGCATATATCCGAGTTTATAAACGGAACTAGCTCTATCTGCGGCGACTCCACCGGACATCTATATGCGACTGAAAATGAAAATGGCAACTACGCGTATAGTTCTGATTACGGAAAAACGTGGAGTGTTTTCCCGTTGGGTACGCCATTAAACGACGCATTCTTATTTGAGGGTGCAAACCGTGTCTTTCTCGTTGGAGACGGAGAAAGTTCAGGAACAACGGCCGTCTACGCTGGTGGGAGTGAACTTGTAACACAAGAGGCGATGTTCACGACCAACGTAACATCAAACGTAGAGTTCCTTGCGTTTGAAAACATCATGCCAAGCAAGTCAAATTGGAGAGATGTATGTTATGGGAATGGAAAGTATGTCGCGGTAGCGACAGACAGCAACAAAGCGGCTTATTCTACGACGGGAACAAAGTGGGATGAATCTACGCTCCATGAAAGCGTAATGAATTGGGCTAGTATTTGCTACGGCAATGGCGTTTTTGTAGCAGCTGGCGTGGGCTACTTTGCAACATCTGCGGACGCAATCAACTGGACCGCTACCGCATCGGCAGGGAACACATTCACTTGCATCCGCTTCCTGAACGGCAAGTTCTACGCAGTCGGCACGGGTATATACCGGTCTTCCGATGGTGCTACATGGGAAAAATGCAATGTTCCATCTGGTAATGGATACATGATTATGTCGATCGCATACGGAAACGGAATGTATGTTTGCGTAACGACCAACTATGCGGTGTACTCCTACGATGGATTAAATTGGAGCTATACGCCCATGCCTCAAGGTTCGTGGCGCAGTATATCGTTTGGAAACGGAGTTTTTATTGCATCAGGACTATTTTCTTACAGTGTTTATAGTTACGATGGTAAAACTTGGTCAACCGCAAGTATTCCTTCCGGACAGACAGAGGGCCTTGGCACGTGCTTCGGTGATGGTAGATTTATTGCTACTACGGCCGCAGGTGTTGTCAAATCGGTGGATGGACACACATGGGATGTTGTCGCGGAAAATAATGATCGCGAGTACGCTACTTGCTGCTTCGGAAACGGCGAGTTCCTTGTTGTTGGAAACACGTCTAATGTGCTGCTTTCCAGGACTGTGACGGCCAATGTCGAGTTCTTGCTGAATGGGGGACGGCAGAGCACTACGGTTGTCCCGTATATGCAGCAATGGAGCTTCATCATTGACGGAGAACTAAATGTTCTTGGCCTTTCATGGACAACCGACGGAAAAACAACAGCTAATGCGTCATCTGTGAATATCGCTCCAATCGCAGAAGTAACGTCAATCGCCGCTGGTGGAGCCGTGAACATTGACTATATTTTCGTGAGCAAGGGACACATGAGCGAAGAAACAAAGCGTAAGTTTGAAAATTGGTCAAACCCATATCATCCCTACGACATTCCAAGGCAATTCTATTCTGATTTCACATCTGATTTGAACGGTGACACATTTGGGCAAAGCTACTTTACGCAGCTTTCTGTATACCGAGATCAAACCGATGGGTCCATTACAGAGCATATCTTCAACTCAAGTGCGACGGATGTGCATTCGTTCATTGATGCAAGCGCAAGGAATGGAGTTCAATATCGGTACACGGCTTTCGGACTCTCAGATTTTGACCAGTCTTCTGCAATTACGAGCGACGTTACGCAAATATGCGTGTGGAACTGGGCAATTCTATCCTGTACGGAAGATTCGGATGGAGTCTATCACCCGCAAAAGATATTTGCGTTCGGAAAGAACTTGTCCAGCGGGGATATCAGTAACAACAATGCACCACAGATTTTACAGAACTTCACAAGATACCCGACTGTTCAACCATCCCCGTTCAACTACAAAACTGGAACGTTGAGCAGCCTGATTGGTACGATTTCTAATGGCGTATATTCCGACACTGTTTCGGAAAGAAACGAAATCATGGACTTGTCTATCACGCAGAATACGCTATTTCTGAAAAGCAGAAAAGGCGATTTGATGAAGATCAGAATCAGCGGAGCAATCGAGTCCGGAACGATGGATAATTCTGCGGCGCAGGCGCAAACCGTTAAAATCCCGTGGGTAGAAATTGGGGACGCGTCTGAAGCAAGAATCATCATCACGGAAAGCGATGGAGCTTGGCCTAACTAATAGGGGAGGTGAGTTCACCTATGGCGATAAACATTGTAGCTCTTGAAGCGCAGTCTGTAACAGTCAATGTCACTGGCGGGATGCCAGATGCAAATGAATACCTTTACGAACTCAGGTTTGGCGGTGTTAACATTTCCACTTTAACCTCGACTGATGTATACAATAACTTTGAGGTTACATTCAATGGCCTTGAACTTGGAGGCAAAGCGTATCAGATCTATGCGACTGACGTTTTAAACTCCACCTATTTTGGGCCGCTTTCTATTAATTCTGGTTACGAAATCACGATAGACGCAAACGGCGGGTCTGGCTATCTTTATGATACGGCTGCTTATGACAGTTTTTACACACTTCCGTCGGGCGGCTTTGAGAAGTATTCCAGCAAACTCCTTGGCTATAGCACTAACCCGGATTCCACGTCAGCGCAGTTTAACGTTGGAATGGGTATTCGGATGTACCAAAACTGGAACCTGTATTGTGTGTGGCAAGAAACCACCTATACACTTAGCTACTACAGGACAAGCACTGGGTCAACACTGTGGCTAAGAGAAAAATTCCCCTATGACGTGAACGGGCCTTATATTACCGTTACGACACAAACCCCAGGGTTGACAGGCTACCGATTCGTGAATTGGGAAATCTTTCAGGAAAGCGGTACTTCACTTGGATATGTAGAGCCGGGCGGTACAATTCAAGTTGGCAATGCAGATGTCAGAGCTATAGCCCAGTGGGAACCACTACAGCGGCATACTGTCACATATAACGCTAATGGCGGATATCCTACGCCGGCTACACAAACTGCATATGATTACGAAGAAGTAACCTTGAGCGAGTTGGTTCCAACGCGTGATGGTTATACAGCGTTTGTATGGTTTACAGTTGACCCCATCACAGGCAACGTAATGGGATATGCTCCTGGAAGCCCATTTAACGTTCAAACTTCAGATTGGACAATGTATGCAGAGTGGTATAAGTATGCGATTGTCATCTACGCTGGCGATAATGTTGCGTCTGTGCGAACGGAGGTTCTCGGATTACCGTATATTTTATATGACGGAACAACTCAGCTGAGTTCAACAATAACTTGCGAACTGGCGGTCGAATCCGGATACACAATCGAATTTGATGGATGGTATGACAGCACTGGGCAAAAGGTATCGAGTACACAAACTTTCACACTCTCAGACCTCACAGCCCCCATAACGCTTACGGCGAAGGCCACAAAACGTGCCGGAACAACGTTCACCATATCATATCTGCATGGAGCCAACGGAACCGGAGAAAACCAAATCCAACAAAAAACTGCCGGTACAGCGGTTACACTAAAAGGTGCAATCTTTACGCGGGAAGGATACACACAAACCGGTTGGTCTACTTTGGACGGCGGAGCAAAATCATACGCGCTTGGCGGCCAGTACACACAAGATGCCGATATCACGCTATACCCGTTCTGGAAAGAAAATACGATAGACCCGTCGGAAACGTATCCCATAACGTATTCTCCCGGAAACGATGGAACCGGTTCAGTGCTAACAGCAACAAAAGTGAAAGGCGTTCCTCTTTCTTTGGAAGGAGCACTCTTCACAAAAATTGGATACGCGCAATCTGCATGGGCCACTTCTGTAGGCGGGGGAGCTGTATATGCTCTCGGTGGATTGTATACGGAGGATGCAGCAGTTACGCTATACCCAACATGGGGTCCACAGCAGTTCATTCAACCGGGTTCAATGATGGAATCTTCATGGCGCATGAATGACTACATGAGCCAACTCCGCACATCATTTACAAAACTGTGCAGACTTCGTTTCCTGCAACCGGACGGAAGCACGGCGTTTGCAATCGATAATAATCCAAAAAACAAACGAAGTGGAACGTTTATCCAAGGCGGAACCATCACATGTAATTTGCAGAATGGACAACGCAGAACGGCAAACGTTACGCTCTCCAACGTTGACGCTGAATATGATTACAACGTCAATAACATCTGGTTCGGGCAGCAAATCGCCATTGACGAAGGACTTGTGCTTTCCAGCGGATATGAGTATTACATCCAGCAGGGGGTGTTTTATATTGCGGAGCCGCAGGAAACGCTCAACCCAAATATCCGGACGGTTTCTCTTCCGCTGGTTGATAAATGGGCATACCTTGATGGAAGCTTGTTTGGAAGGCTTGAATCGACATACGAGGTTCCAGTTGGGACAAATATCTTTAAGCCGATAGAAGCCATCTTGCGGTTTGATAGGGGAAACGGATATCTGGTTGACCACGTTCCGCCCGTATTTACCAGCTATTACAAAGGGAAAACGCAAGCATTGCCGGACGGGACGACAGCAAACTTGACGGATTCCCCCTATACGCTCCGGGTAGACAGTGACGATGGTACGTTCGCTGACGTATGCCTTGGGCTTTCAGAAATGGTGAACGCTTGGATTGGTTATGACCAAACGGGAGCACTCCGCATTGACCCATCGCAAGATGATATTGTGGATGCAAACAAGCCTGTTTTGTGGAGGTTTTCACAAGATGAAGCACAACTTCTTGGAACAACATACACGATAAAAAACACCGAAGTGTTCAACGACTATATTGTTCTCGGAGAAAAGCAAGATGACAATCCGCAAGCTGCCGGCCGTGCGCAGAATCTCGACCCAGCGAGTGATACAAACGTTAATATCATAGGCAGAAAGACGTACAGAGAAACCGCTTCCGGGTATTACACAACAACGCAGTGCCGTGACTTGGCAGAGTGGAAACTGAAACGTGCGACAGTTTTACAAAAGGCAGTATCAATTTCTTGCATACAGATGATGCACATCTCGGAGAATAACCTTGTTGAAATCGTCCGGACAGACAAACCCGGTTCTCCGGTCGAACGACATCTGATTCAAGGCTACACTCGGCCACTTGCAACCAATGGAACAATGACCATTAACGCAGTATCGGTTGTAGATTTCCCAAACGCGACGATTACAAGTTGGCCGGAATGAGAAGGGAGGTGCATACAGATGGGGGAGAAAAAATATTCACAGCTCGTGCTTAGACTCAAAACAGGAGAAACATTCTATGTAATTGGGGAAACAAAACGGTATTGGCTTTGCAAAGGAACTCAGTTCAAGAAGACAAGCCGACAAATTGATAGCGTCAAAAGACGCTCGACAAGAAAGGACATAGAAGATGATTAACAGATGGTTGATTCGCAGAATGCTCGATGCCAACAGCAGCGAAACAAAAACGTGCAAATCCTCCATTGAATCCACATACGGAATCAGCGCCTGCATCCACTTCTTCTGCGGCAAGTGGATTCCACCCCCCCATTGCAAAATAAAACAGAATCATTTCCTGCGCCGAAAGAGCGGTGTAGAAGAGCCGAAGAGGGCTGTGATCGAAGCGAAAGAGGGCTACGTTCACTGCTCTCTTTCTCTTTGCCTATACAGACAAAACGATTGGAGAAAAACAATGGATATTTTCAAAGACATCGTGACCGTCTTCGGTGGTATTACTACGATTGGCACTGTACTGGTGATTCTTGTCCGGCCAATCCGAGAGTGGGTCATGGGAGATAGCGCAGTCAAAGCTGGGATGAAGTGTCAGCTTCGTGCGGATATGCTGCACACTTATTATAAGAACAAGGATGCACAGAAAATCCGGCAGTATGAAGCCGAGAACTTCGAGTATTCGTACAAAGCCTATAAAGCCTTGAAGGGAAATTCATTCATCGACAAGATCAAGAGGGAAGTGGACGAGTGGGAAGTGGTGACGTGACATGGAGTGGAGCAAAAAAATCTTAATTTTCTCATACCTGATGCTGGGCGTCTTCATAATCATCTTTTTGGCTGTTGAAGACAAAACAGCTGCTGCAACTGTTCTTTGTGGTTGGATTGTAGAATGCGGTGGTGCTACTGCGTTCTACTTCTGGAAAGCAAAGAACGAAAACCGGAGCAAGTACGCATTAAAATTCGTCCGGGAACTGGCCGACAAGTACGGCCTCGACGCAACGGCACGAATTATTGAGTCAGTTCTTAAAGACTGAGAAAGGAAACTATTATGAACAACAACTGGTGGCAAACTGTCGTCGAAAACTTATTCAAGGTCAAATCTCTCGTTACAATCTTGCTTACCACAGCATTCGTCGTAATGGCGCTCAAGGGCGGAGTGGAACCGAAAGATTTCTATTCTATCATCGTTATGGTACTCACGTTCTACTTTGGATACCAAAGCGCAAAGAGCGAAGACAAGAACAAGCCAACACACGATGACCAAGAATAATCATTGCATCCGTATGGAAGGAGGAACGTTAAAATGACGATTCAGGATGCACAAAAGAAACTTATCTCCGTAGCAGAGGCTGAAGAAGGGTATTTGGAAAAAGCTTCGAATGCGCAGCTTGACGATAAGACGGCAAATGCCGGCTGGAACAATTACACGAAATACGCCCGCGATCATGCGAAATGGGGGACGTATCATGCTCCAAAACAAGGACTTGCTTGGTGTGATATGTTCGTTGACTGGTGCTTCATCACGGCGTTTGGATTCGACATTGGCATGAAAATGACATGTCAACCGAAGGGCGCGTATGGTGCAGGATGTACGGCATCGTACAACTACTACCGGTCTGCCGGTCAATCTGTCACTCTCGCGAATGTGCAGCCGGGCGATCAGATTTTTTTCGGAAATCCCGGAAACATGACACATACCGGACTTGTATACAAGGTGGATAGCACGAAAATCTATACCATCGAAGGAAACACAGGAGCTGGAAGCAATGTCGTGATTGCGAATGGCGGGGGAGTATTCAAGAAGTGGTATTTCCGCAATTCTTCGGCTATCGGCGGCGTTGGAAGGCCGAAATGGGAACTCGTCACAAACACAGCGCAGAGCGTGACACCACCGTCAAAACCGGAATCTACGTCTGTGACCTACGCAGAGTTCCAAGGCGGCATTTTTGTGGAAATCCCATTCTCCTGCATTGACCGCATCGAACACGTCAAAATGAGCGACGCAAGAGGCGAGACGACTGGCAGCGTAGCAATTCGCGCACAATGGAATGGCCGGTATCCAGACATCGTTATCAACGCCGAGCTGTTCAACTACGGAAAATACACGCCGGCCTCTGGCGTCAAGCACAAGGGAACCATGGAATATCAGGGGTGGCAACCGTTCATTGGCTTCAAGGACTACAAAACACCCATTCAGGAACCGCGTGGAGCCGTCACATCACCAGATGCAGTTGGTGGCTACCCTGCTATGGTTCAAAACGGCACGAAGGATTTTAGCGTCCCCAGAGGGCTAGAGGGCAACAAGTCCCGGACGGCGATGGGACTGTGCGGAAAGACTCTTGGGATTATTGTCACCGAAAAGCAAGTCCCCATGGACGTTGTTGCAAACAAGTTCGTCAATGAGAAGTACGATTTTGCAATCAATCTTGACGGCGGCTCGTCCAGCAGCTACGTCACCCCCTCGAAGGTGTGGGCGCGTCCAAGCAAACTGCGTGGATTCGTTGCAATCTGGCTGAAGGGCGGAAGCGGAAACTACTTGAGCAAGCGGCAATACGGAAACAATTACGCGCAGACGAAGCCAATAAAGTCGGAAGCCTGGATAGAAACGGACAAAACAGCATCGAAAGGTGTCAAACTGAAAGTCATAGCGAGTGGACTGAACCTTCGTGCTGCCGCTACTACCAGCAGCGAAATCCGATTCGTACTCAAGTTTGGTGAACTGGTCACATGGTATGGGTATCAGACGAAGAACTGGTATTATGTGCGAACAGCCAGCGGAAAAGAAGGATACGTCAGCAAAAAATACGTCAGAAAACTGTGATAGCGGAGGGAACACACAATGGACGAAAATCAGGAAATGAAACGGTTTGCGGACAGACTATGGGAATATTTCAAACCTAAAATTGAAGAACTGACACGTTCCAATGTGTGGTACTTCCGCGCTCAAGTTACGAAACCGGCACTGGATGGAAAAATCACGGTGCAACGTCCGTTCGATGGGGAAATTGCGCTCCCGTATGTGAGCAGTATGGAAAACGCTGCGATTGGGACTCAAGTCACTGTGTTTGTGTTTGGTTCCAGCATGACAAACGCAGTCATTTGTGGAAATGGTTCATTGAGCATTCTTGGCGGAAGCCCATCGTCTGGCGGCGGAGGTGGCAGTGCCGAAAACGCCGTTCTCTATGTCGCACAAATACTGAGTGCGGCACAACAATCGCAGGCAAGAAACAACATCGGCGCAATTTCTGCTGATGAACTTTCTGGAAAACAAGACGCGATTGAAGCAGTTGGGCTTCTGAAAGGGGACGGGAACGGCGGTGTAACAGCCGCTGTTCCCGGAACAGATTATCTTCAGAGCGCGCCTGTTACCTCTGTTGATGGGAAGACGGGTGCAGTTGTCTTGTCTGGTTCCTACGTAACCCCAACTCAGCTTGCAGAGAAGCAGCAGAAAATCATGGTCGATGGGATTCTGGAAGGTGATGGAACCGGAAATATTCAAGCTGCTGGAACCCTAGAAGGTGCTCTTGTGGAATACTCCGGAAGCGGTACAACGGACTACGATGGATTGCAAAACAGGCCACAGGTAAACGGCGTTACGCTTGAAGGAAATAAGACTTCCGCAGAACTCAGTTTGTACGGCAATGGAAATCCCCCTCCGTACCCCGTTGCTTCTGTGAACGGAGAAACCGGAGAAGTCATGCTTCATGACCTCAAATACACTGCGCAGAGCCTTACAAGTGCACAAAAACAACAGGCGAGATTGAACATTGATGTTCCTGCGAATGATGAAGTTCTGCTTCTGGAAGACACTGTGACAGGAAACTATATCAACATTCAAAAGGCAATGACAGCAGGCTCATTGCTTAAAGTGACTGCTGTTGACGCAGATGGAAACCCGACCGCACTTGCTGCAGCGATTCCGGGGACGGACTATATGCCGGCTGTCCCAGTTACCGCATCAGACAATGGGAAAACGTTGAAAGTCGTCAATGGTGTATGGGCGGCATCAAATTGATGGAGGAATGAATAACCATGAGATTATTGACAGTTGGAGGGAAAGTGGTTTCGGTCAGTGGAAAAGCCATTGAAATACCTGACTCATCTGGCGGAGTATATCAAATCGTAGTGGAAACGAGCGCGGGGGCATCTGTTTCAGCATCAAAAGGCACAACGACAGTTTCCGGGACGGCAGACACCAGCGGTAGTTGCACATTAACACTCTACGAACCAGGTGAGTGGAGCGTCAGTGCTTCACTGAACAACGTCACTAAGACACAGACCGTCAACATCGGGACTCAGAGCATGAAGCTGCCTTTGATCGAGCTCGCGGACGCGTTTGCGGCAAACAGCTGGGAGACGATCATTGCGGCGTGCCAGTCCGGAAACGTTCCTGACAGCTGGGCTGTGGGCGACAGCAAACCAATGGCGATCAACGGTACGAATTATCAGATCGATATCATCGGCAAAAATCATGATGTCTATACGGACGGCTCAGGTACGGCTCCACTGACATTCCAACTGCATGATTGTTACAGCGAAGCGAAGCAGATGTACAGCACCGACCTGAGCGGTCTCGGCTGGAAGAACACCGATATGCGCCTGACCTATCTGCCTGCGATTCTGGCGCTGATGCCGGCGGAGGTGAAGAACGGCATCCACGCGGTAAACAAGAAGACATCTGAGGGGGGCAACAGCACGACGATTGAGACAGTATCGGACACGCTGTTCCTGCTTAGCGAGGTGGAGGTTTTTGGGACGAATCATTCTTCTGTACCCGGAGAAGGAATCCAATACGACTATTACAAGGCGGGCAACCCGAAGATCAAGAAGAGAGAAGGCGTTGACGAATTCTGGTGGGAACGGTCATCAGCCAGCGGCGGTATGTTTTGCAGAGTCAGAGATAACGGCCAGGCGGGCGCGTCCAATGCCTCAAGCAGCCTCGGCGTAAGCTTCGCATTCTGCTTCTGAGCAAAAGAGAACCGGGGGATAATTGACTCCCTCGGTTCTTTGCATATTAGTCGTGATCTTCATCAAAATACATGATGCCGTCTTCACCTGAATCAAAGATTATTCTGTATCCCATATAGACGATTTCTTTTTGGTGATCCCAGTCTGAGCCGCATAATATACCAAACAAACCATGATTTTCTTCAAGCCATCGGAGTGTGTTTGGCGTTGTGTGAATTGGGCCGATGCTGTTTCCTCCGCATAGCTGACAAAGCTCCCTAGCGACAGCATACGTTGGTGTCATTGGGGTTCCTCTTCCTCTTGCCAGAAGCTGCCCGTTTGGCTTCCCAACAAAAATTTTCCTCATCGCAATCCCTCCCCAAAAAATCTCAGTCTGCGCATTCTTCCTCTGACATCAGTACGGAACAGAATCGGTCTTCCGGAAGCTTTAACGCTGCTGCATCTACGCTTTCTGCCTCGACAGTAATGAACTCAGCATCTTTTTCCCGGTACAGCACGTGGAATGTATAGCGCTTGTTGATTACGTTCGTGCGGAGTTTTCCGTCCATACACTCATTCCTTCCAAACATTTGCGACCGTGAATGTCATGCGCAGCCGACAGTTGACATCGGCGAGCGTCACCATATCTGCCAGATTGTACATTTCTGAAATGCGATTGCGGATGCTGTCATTGAGAATACTGACTGGAAGAGGGAAGTCAACGTAGACGAACGTATTCTGCTCACGTAGCTCCAAATCATCCGCGTGCCACGGGGTACGCATTGCCTTGGAAATCGCTGCCGCGTGTTCCTTGAGTTTGCTGTATACCTCGACCTTCTCAGAAACCATCTCGTTCCCACGGAATGCTTCATTCTTCGCTGCCATTGCAGCCACCATATCCTGAATATCCATTGCCATTGTGTTTGCCTCCTATAATTTTTGATTTGCCCATGATGGGCTTCTGATTGTGTTTCTACCGATATTTCACGTTTTGTCCCGCTTTGGGAAAAGTTTTTTTAACTCTCGCACATTCCGCGCCACGATTTTTACTGCATCATCAATAATTTTGATATCTCGTTCGAGGTTCAGCCCGTAGTTATAGCCCATATCATTTGCATTCAGGTCGAGTTTGTAATCGAAGCTGAACCGGATGGCCGAACGTGCACGTTCCTCAGAATATCCAGAAGCGAGAAGCACACGGGACGGGGCGTTGTCTCCGCTAGAACACGCTGCACCGGACGAAACCATCAATCCGTCAGCCGCAAGGCGCAGGACAAGTGCGTGGTTCTCGATGTTCGGGAAGGAAACGTTTGCAATGTACGGAGATTGCATGATTTCATTTCCCTTGTAAAGCCGTCCATTAAGCTGTGCGTCCGGTATTTCGTTCATGATACCATCAATCAGGCGGTCATGCAAGGTGGCTGCTGCATTTTTGAACTCTTCTATATGGTCTGTCCTGAACACTAATGCTTCTGCAAATGCGGCTGCGAGTGGAGCAGAAGGCGTTCCAAAATGGAAATTCGTTGTGATTGCTTCTGAATTTCGCGCGATCAACACGCCGATTCCAATCGGGGCACCAAACTTGTGACCACCTCCGCAAATGAAGTCTATTCCGCTTTCACGAAAGTTGATTTCCTGCTTACCCATAGCGGCGGTGCAGTCGGAGAAATTTATGTCACGCGCTGAAAAACCTCTGCTCAGATCATATATTTTTCCAGTTTCATTGTTGGTGCAGATATGAGCGAAACCGTGAAACTCATTGCTTGTACGACTGATAAGTATGTGATCGGTAATGCTTGATACAGCCGAATGCTCTACGAGACTTGCAGTAACTCCACGGCATTTACCAAGCATAATTTCAATCGCGATTCTGCAAGCCTCCGTCGCGGATGAAACAAAGAACACTTGATCTGAGTTGCACTTTAAGCACTGCGCTACAGCTTCACGGGAAGCTTCCAACGCATTTCTGGCACTTTGCCCAAAAGAATGTAAAGAGTTTGGATTCCCCCACACTGCCGTTGATGCTGCATTAAAAGCTACCTTCGCACATTGAAGTGGGGGCGAAGTAGCAGCATGGTCAAGGTAGATCATTCTCCCACCTCAATATCCTTCGGCCAACGCGGCAGCGCAGCGGCGCAGATCTTCTCATAGATTTCTTTCTGTGCAAGCAGCGTATCGCGTTCCTTCTTAATCACACGATATGCGTCTTCTAATCCGAATGGCTCGTTGAGCGGAACACGTACCTTTTCTGGTTCCAACGATTGAGATACATCTACGGTGCAGGTAGGGGGGACGGTAAGCCCTAGGGAAACAAGAACAGCCTGGTCGACAAGTTTCATTTCGTCAGCTGTCAGCGTGCAATAATAGTTTTCCAAACGTTCCTTGTCAACTGTGTAGACAGCCTCACAAAGCGCAGTAGACTGCTTGCCCATCGTTTCAATGGAAACGTGTGTAGGCATCGGCTTTTTCTCAGCAGTTGTTAAATAAACTATTTCTACAGTTTCGGAATATGTATTGTTCTTATCGTTGCTGACAATGATTGCTGGGCGATTCTTTCTCGCTTCTGAACCGACAGCAGCATAGTCCTGCCGAACCCAGAAAATGTCGCCCCGATGGATTCTTACATCCTGCATAGAAGTGTATCCTTTCTGTATTTTTCAATATGTATAGGGGCTGTGAAGCCCCATGAATTACTTCGCAACTGCGTTTTTCAGAATGCTGCTCGGCGAGAATTTTACCGAAAAACGGGCTGGAACCTTGATGTTTTCACCGGTCTTCGGATTCCGCGCATCTCTGGCCTTCTGGTACTTCGCAACAAACTTACCGAAGCCTGCGATAGTGACATCTTCGTGCGCAATAAGAGATTCTTCAATCGCTTCAAAAACAGCATCGACAGCTTCAAGGCTGGCGTTCTTCGACATACTGGTAATGCTGGAAACCGCCTGAACGAGTTCTTCCTTGTTCATGTGTAATCCTCCTTTCTCAAGAATGAATGGTGGGCCGTGTAGGTGTCGAGCCTACGACCGAGCCGTTATGAGCGGCTTGCTCTACCGTTGAGCTAACGGCCCATCTATGACCGGCTTAACGTACCGGACGTGAGGTCTTGCGCGCAGACCAACGGCAAATCAGGTGATTGCACACCGGCGCTTGTTTATCAGCAGTCCTGAAAGCGTCCCCCAAAGGTGCTGCCTAGCTTGGCGGATTTCGGTTCGCCCCAAGCATTACGAACAAGTGCGGATTCATCCAGTTCGACCACTAGTGAGTCTTTCCCAGCAAGCTGAACGGATCTTTCCAAAATGGACTTGTGCCGTCTCTACGAAGGTCTATATCCGCTTGACCTTTACATTTTAGGCCGAAACGCGCATTGGTTTCGGCAACCCACGCATCAAGCGCAGGAAATATGATGGCTGTTCATCAAACTCCATTTAACTACAGCTGGTATGGTCATTCAAAAGATTTTCATCTAAGATCACTGCGTAGCACCATCATATATTGCAGCGTGGCGGCTATCCCGCTTTCTGGCACATATAGCTGCGCTTATGCCTCGTTCTCCTTGGACTCTGCGGGTACAGAGTCTTTAGCCGGTGGCGCTACGCTCCACGATCACGCTATTGCGTGCGTGAATGGATAGCTGTATGATTCCCACCATGTTAATTTGTCGCGCGGAGAACCACAACGGGCGGCTGGCAGGGGTAGCAGGATTTGAACCTGCGCATATGGGAGTCAAAGTCCCATGCCTTAGACCGCTTGGCGATACCCCTGTATGCAGGCTCATGCAGCGGCGTCCCGCCGAACCAACCTTTGACACTCCCCACGGCTAAAGCCAGGGGATTCTCGGTTCGCTGACCGTCGCGCCGTAGCGGCGTCTTACACAGTCTCCCCGAGCGTATGGGTTCGGGCGTGTCGCGCCCTACCGTAAACTTGTAGGAATTTCCCGTAGCAGCTGATACTAACCATGCAGATTTGCAGACTTCGCTGGTGCGGCTTGGCAGAATCGAACTGCCTTGGGTCAGTTGCTCTTCGCTGCCCTTTACCAAATGCCGCGTGTTGCCACACTTACGCAGTGGCTGCGGAGGGTTTATTATACTTGTAGAAAGCGCCACGAAACCCACAAAGAGGGCGCTTTGGTGGATGCGGCGGGGATTTGAACCCCGCATGGTGCAGGCAGTATGCGACGAGCTTTGTTCCCGTCCGAGGTGGCTTCTTCAACCCCAATAGGTTTGAGTGTGTCGCGCTTTCCTGCACCGCATACCCTTGCTGCCTTTCCACTCGGCCACGCATCCGTATACAATTCTAAAGAAAATACATCTCCACCGATACCTTTGCCCTGAAAAAGACAGGGTATTTTGCCATAAGATAGTGAACGAGGTCGTCTGGGCCTATCTGCCTCACCGAGTCTTCAAGTTCTGGATACCTCCCGACAATTCCCTTTAGTCCAATCGAAAGCGGGTCGCGCCATCCGATTTTGCAGCACTGTTTCAGGAGCTTTGTGAAGTCGTATTTGTCCAGTTCTTCTGCGGCTTTCTTTTTACTTGGATTGTAGTCAAACACCAGCGTTCTCCTTTCCTTTTTGGCCGTCTTCTCGCTTAGATTGTCACATCACGGGCATCCTCAACAGAACCATTACGTTGTGGGCTCTACGTTCTCTCGAACCTCGATCCACCTACCGTGCAGTTTTCAGCGGGCATTGTCATTCTTTGTGGGGTGAGACGGGAACCGCCCACATCAGCCGGGAGCGACCCGGCAACTGGTGGAACCGACCAGACTCGAAATGGTGGCCTCCTGATCCCAAATCAGGCGCGCTACCAACTGCGCTACGGCTCCATATTGGCGGCAGATGGAGGTGTCGAACCCCACGGCTTTCACCGCGCACTGTTTTCGAGACAGGCTCCGAGGCCGCTCGAATTCATCTGCCGTATTGGCTGGAGGTTTTGCACCATGCACGATCAGGAGTCGAACCTGACCGTTTGGGGACTCGGACCCCGCTGCACCTCCAAGGATGACCGCCACCCTATATTGCGCGGAATTGGTTTCGTCACCGCACCATGAGCCTTTAACCAAGCCTGCTCTTTGTCTGTTTCCCGAATTATTGAACAGCAGTCAACGTTGCGTGTTACGCGCGATATTCACCAACGATTTTTGCCCGCGCTGTTGTGTTTGGCGTACCAGCGCAACGAGGACTTTCATGGGTTCCGATTTTCTACACAGCGGCACGCTTGTGCGAACTAGCCAAACTCGGATGGTATCTCAACACCTTTCGATGATGAAATCTTTCAATACTTTTTCTGCAAATTCAAGCTGCGACCGGATGCGTTCATAGTGGCCTGAATACAAGATTGTTTTGATACAGCAGATGCTATCGATTGCATCCCGCACGTCCTTTTCGGTGCTGTCAAGCGCCGCATAAACCGGCAGATTGTCTTTCTGAATTACATCACGATACCATGTGTTGAAACCAGTGTGTATGTCTGTACATCGGGGATATCCGGCTTCAAAGCCTGCACTGTACACCTCAAACAGGAGCGATTTAAGCTGCGCGTCGCCGAAATCAACCGACCTGATATCGTTCATGCTCCTGACCTCGTGTACCTGTACTTGCACGTTTTCCACGGCTCGACGCACGATTCAAATATGCAAACAGCACCTGAATATCCGGGCTTTCCGCAGTATTCGCACATCAGCTCTGGATACAGCACCTTCATTGCGAAAAAGAGCCGCGCTCCGTCAGGACCGACAAACATCGGCTTTCCTTCGGGAGCATAGTGCCGGATCTGAACCGGAATCTCATCCCGCGTGTCGTAGTAGTTGACAGAAACCGGGCGCGATGCACTGTCTACAACAACGTAAACGTTTTTTGTGCCGTTGGTTAAGTAACGAATATCAAGACTCATGATTTACCTCCATTTGAATCAAATTTGTTTCTGATCTTTTCCAGCGATTGGTTGAACGCAAACTTCCTAGCAGCAGAATTTCGGTCTTCAAGTTTTGGAACGTAGACTTCTTCTCCGCAACTTATACAACATGGTCTATTCTCAATATAGCTGAAACGCACCCCACAAACATTCACTCTCACGCGCTGAAGCTTTATCGAATACTCTGTCTTTTTACCGCACCTGATGCAGTACGCGGTATTGTTTTCGCCCATCGTTTTACTCACTTCCCCCATTTTTCACAGTCATCCACTCTTGGCCCCCAGAGCCGCCATTACTCAACGCCTAGACGCGGCATTGCGCCGTTGGTCTGCGTCGCCACACCAGTTTTTCTTCCATCTTTCACGCCTCACAGCGAACCGTCTGGAAGCCAAGAGGGATTGACCACGGAACTTTTCAGCCCTGCGCCGGTGCATCGGTCGCATCCGTTTCCTCTAACCATTAAGCCGGAGCCAGCTACTGTAAATCTGCGCCCTGTCGTACTTGCACTACCTACAGGCCGAGCGGTTGGCCGGATATATCGTTTCACCAAGCCTTTGGAACTTCAACACTTTCCCTGGGTCCGCCGCAATACCCATGTGGTTGCGATAGAGTGCTCGGCCGCGCATGACCGAAGAAATGATACAGTCCATAGCTACCTTCAGCGAGTGTAATTTTTCGGGCACACCGGTTGCAAATCCGGTGGACGGCCTATCCTCGCTACTTCTTGTGAAATTTCTTTGCGCTACACTCTACCGCATGGACCAGCATACGAGACTCGAACTCGCGCTCTCAGTTTGGAAGACTGATGTGCTACCGCTACACCAATGCTGGGTATTGCACCCTGTTTTACACGGTTACGGGTGCGCTCTTAGCCGAAACCCACAGCTGATCTTCTCAAATCAGAGCACCGGAATCTCTAACATGTCCCGGCGAGCGCCTGCGCTTACGTGGGTGACGCTTTTCTTCATTAGAAAGGAGGCCATATGCCGTGCCGCAGAAAAATCGAAAAAACTGCGGCATTGTGGTGGAAATCGGATTTGAACCGATACCGAGTGGACTATGAACCAATCAGTGCGCCATTGTTCCACCATGTATCCGGGCTTGTTTGCAAACCCGGATAACTCTAGTTTTCTTGGTTTTTCTTCCCGACATTCTTGTTCCCGGAGTCTTTAGTTTTCTTGGTTTTTATCACGCTATTCCCGGCTGTGGTATTTGTTTCAACCGGAGTGTTCCGAAAAAATCATCGCCGGCAGCCTCCAATTTGTCAATGTTTCTCCGCGCCTGACGTTCTTTTTCCTCCTGCACTACTTTTGTTAAGCGTCTGTTTTTTCGACTCGTCAGTTTTCCAGAATAAACTTGCGTCGTAGACACCGACTCGTGTCCAAGCTTTGATTGCAGTTCCTCGAAGGTCATTCCACTGTTCAGATCGAGCCTTGCTCCGACATGCCGCAGATCGTGGGAACGAATCATGTCTACACCAGTTACAGCCTTTACATGCCTCCGAACGACGTCTGACAGCCATTGCCGAGTCCCTGCGTGCCATTCTTCGCCTTTGTTGTCTCCTTTGAATTTGAATGTTGCCTCTGTCCCAAAAAGCGGATCTGCGCTATCGACAGTCACTGGCCGGATTCCGCTGTTCAGATACATACGGATGGCAGTCTGGGCGATGATAGGAAAGTCCACTTGACGGAATTTGTCTCCTTTTCCGTGTTCGACGGTCAACTCTGCGTTTTCCCAATCGAGATCGTTCGGAGTTAGCGCCAGAAGTTCACTGTTTCTGATTTCTGTTGTCAGAAGCAAAATAACAATGGCGTAGTTTCTCGGCCAGAGATATGGACGCTTGAGTCCTTTCGGCGGATTATTCCTCCATAGCAGCAAAACCTGTTCGTCGGTCAGAAGCTGGTCATACGGGCGTTTCTCCAATTTTCTTGTGTCTGGCATCAGGAGTTTTGAAACTGGGTTTCTGTCATACCATCGGTTTTCTCCCAATTCATCAGATGAAGCAAAATTGTAGAGTGCGGAAAGAACCGTCAGGTATTGCCTGATTGTAGTCGGTTTCTTGCCGTCTCTGCGCAGTTGATCTCGCCATGCTTGAATGTCCGTGAAGCTTTCTTCGCGCCTGTCCCACAATTTGTTTTCCAACATGAAATCGGAAAACATTTTGAACACAAACTCTTCGTTTTGAATTGTTGTTTCAGAACGGCCTATCGCTCGAAGGTTTTCTTCGTATGCAATCATTGCTGACCGGAATTTTTCATAGGCGCTTGGAAATCCCATATGAAATCCTCCTTACATTTTTCATTATACTCCTAGGGGCAAATGTTTTTTTACATTCTTATGTCAACCCGCATCTCCTTTGCTTTTCCTTTGAATTTCTTCGCTGCGCGTCGCTGTGCTTCTCCTTTGCTTTGCCCCGCTTTGATTCGCAACGCATATCCTTTTCACAGCCCCTCAGAGCATTGCTTTTCCTTTGCATTTCGCCGCTTGACGTAGCCAACCTGCACCACTTCAATGCTGCACAACTCAAAACACTTCCATTCCTTGCCATGCCATTTCACCGCGTAACGACTCAATCCGTATCACCGCCCAGCCGTTGCAGATCAAATCGATGCTATACCCTGGCCTTTCGAAGCATTGACGTACTTCACCGTTGCTGTTCCCACCGTTACCGCGCTTTGCCATTGCATTCCATGGCCAGACCGCACCTTGCCTTTCCCTAGCTCTACTAAACTCCGAACCGCTGTTCCATGGCTACCCGTTGCTCAACTAATCCGCCGCTCTGCTTGACTGCTCGATACACTTCCATTGCTTTTCAACGGTGTTCTCAACTATCCTTTGCCGTCGCTATGATTATCAGGTCGATACACTTCCGTTGCTGTGCCACGCCACTCAATTCCATTCCAATGCATCACCCCTCGACACGTCGCCTTTCCCTTGCAGCGCCAGGCCACGCTATACACTGTGCCGATGCGTTGCACCGTTTAACTCTTCTTTGCCTTACCTTCGCGTGGCTACTCGCTTCTCAACTAATCCTTTGCATTCCTCAGCAGTAGGTAGCTACGCTCCACCTTGCCTTTGCTTCGCCATGTGTTTCCCTGCTATGTGACGCCGTTGCGATTCAAAGCAGTGCAGAACCATTGCGTTCCTTGGCATACCCCGGCAACTCGACGCATCGCCCTTGCTTCACGTCACCAACCCCGCATCGCCCTTGCGTTTCTGTGAGCGGCTCCATGCCAGTCCATCGCGCTTCGATTCATCTCAATGCCATTGCCAAACAATGTTTCGCCTCTCATTCCTTCGCCCTTGCGTTTCTGTGCGCGGCGACTCTTTACTTTGCCATTCCATCTCGATACGTAGCAGGGCCCTTCCATGCCGTTGCTTTTCCGGGCGCATCGAGGCGACTCATTCCGATTCCCAGCCATCGCGTGTCACTGCTTCTCAATACTTCGCCTTCGCTATGCGAAACATCTCCAAGCCACTCCATTTCAGCGCTACGCCAATCTCCGCTTTTCCTTTGCGTTGCTGAGATACGCATCGCCCCGCAAAGCCTCTGCTGTTCTTCTGGTTCCAAAACAGAACTCAGCCTGCCCTATGCAGTTCTTAACTGTGCGGCGCTCCACCTCTCCGCTGCTATGCCTAGCCCCACTCCACCTGGCGTTGCATCACTTCGCTTATCCTTTGCTGTGCTGAGCATTTCTGGTCAGTGCTGGTCCTTTGCGATGCCAATCAAGGCCGCGCCAAACAACGCATTTCCGTCGCCCCGTTCGGCGGGCCTATCAGCCCGCCTTTTCCTCCGGGAAGAAGTTCGCCTCCTGCATCATGTAACCGAATTTCTCTGCCGTTCCGCCGAGGTTGTTGCCTTCCTCGTCGAGCATCTTGTAGACGAAACGGCCCTTGCCAGAGTTACGCCACTGACCGAGGCCACGGAAGAATCCATTGTCGAGCCACTCCATCAGCAGTGCTTCGTGCGCCGGGTCTGCGAGTGTTACGCCGAACTGAATCGTGCTTCCAGCCGGGATTTCCTCGGAGTTTGCGAGGCTCACGCGCTCACCCTGCGCGGTCTGCGCACGGAGTGGCCGCTGGCATTCGCCGATTTCTCCGTTGACGTTGATGGAAATTGCGCGGGGGAATGGGAAAATCATACCGTCGATGACCTTCTTGAATGCTTTCAGGCCGCTGGACTTTGTGTACTTGGCACGGGCGAGGGCGCTGCAAGTGTCTTTGAAAAAGCCTTTAATCTGGTAGTCCCAAAATACGGGCTTGCCATCGACACGGGGGAATACCGTCATTGCCTTATCAGCTACAGCTTCCGCGCCAATCGCTGCAACCTCATCTTCGATTGTGTTTGCGTCCGGAGACTTGGACGCGATGAAGTCACGCGCCACATTCTCGTTACTCGGCCAGGTGCCCAGCACCGGCTCAATGAACGTGAGCTTGATGTACCGTCTGATCGCCTTGGTCTCCTGTGCTTCCTTAGTTGCCTTTGCCATTTTGAATTACCTCCATAAAATAATTGTTGTTGTGTGATTGCTTACATTTACTGTTCTACCGGAATTCCGGATTTGTCCCGGAAAACTTACGTTTTTCTCGATTTAGTGGCAGTTTGGATTTTCCTTTACGCGGCATTTTACCGTTGTCGAAACATTTCATGTTCTCTGCGGTCGATTGCATCAAGCCTGCGAGTGAGATTTTGGGTGAGCCACAGGTCTTTCGGTGTGTACTCCGACGCATCTTCGCCGGTCTGCAAATAGAAGCCGTCTCTCACAGCTTGAGCTATTCCGTAATCTGCTCGGCTTTCCCGCCAAGCATCGATCACCTTGACCTTGTATCGTTGAAGCTGTTCAATGGTCATCATTTCAATGTTCTTTGAAACAAGCCGTTTTGCCTGTGCTATTTTCAACGTTCTATCTCACCTCTATCTTGCGTGGACTTACAGTCATCTTGCGGAACACACGCTTGCTCACAAGTGGCTACGAATGCTGGCCAAAATGCTTGCAGCATATCTTCGGACCAGTTGAACTTTGCACCGCACACGGGACACTGCTCCGGCATATCCCCAAACTCGTCGCACACGATACTGGAGTGACATTTTGCGCAGAACAGTTCACCGTACTGCTCAAGGAGTTTCCATCTGCTATCCATGTCAGCCTACCTCCTGAACGGACTTATATCCGTAGTCGTGGTGGACGAACTCTTTCAATTCCTCTGCGGTCATAAGTCTTGCCATCTTATTGATAGCTGCAATGTTGCGGCGGCAGGTGGCTTTCTCAGCCTTCGTCATGGACTCGCAATCCAGCCAGTTCCGATGATCCCATTCCATGTACTCAGCAGCGGACATCGGAGTTTCGCACGCCATGTCTTCCGTCTTCCGGAACGCATAAGAGATCTTTCCGTCTTTCGTGAAGTCGATGAACAGCTGGCCGTCGTTGTTGTCCTGCCAGTCAAACACAACATCATTGAAAGGCTTGTCTGGAAAAACGGCCTTCCATTCTTCGATGATCTTGCTCGAAATCTGGTAGTCCTTGAGGTCGAAGTTTACGTCCAGGATGCGGCGCAAATGTTCGACGTTCACGTCGCGGAGAAAAATCCAGTTGCTGTAGTCCTTGACCGAATCGATGTACTCAATGCCGTATCTAGCACGCGAAATCATTCGCTCGGCATAGTTCCATTGATAGTAGTTTGCAACGATGAGCTGCCCGGACGCGCGGACATAGATCTGTGAACGCTGTCCCATTTCAGATACCTCCGTACATCAGATCAGCGACGCGAACGTCGAACGTTTCCTCGAACCAGTGCCAAATTTCCTCCCGATTTGTTCCGGACGGGAACCCGTGCCATGCTTCCTCGATGCACTCTGTTTCTGGGTTCATCGGCACATCGCCGAACTCGTTCCATAATTTCTTGACTTTCTTCATTGTTTTTGGCCTCCTGTATGGTGTTTTGTCTTACACCTATGTTTCTACCGAAAAAATGGATTTGTCCCACTTCCAAATAAATTTCCTATCGAAAATCATGCTCAAAGAAGTCCTCACAAGCGCGTTCATGTTTGAGAAGCCCTTCTCTGGACTTTTCGTATAAGGCTCTGGTAAACTCTACTTCACGAGAAAGTTCGCTATCTTCCGGAGAAAAGTCCGCTTTGTCACGCGCAGAATTCAGCTTCTCGCGCAGGGGCTCGCATTCCTTTTCCCGGATGTTTTTCTCCTTCTCAAGCAGAGAAGCGATGGTTGAAAGTGTCGCATATGTCATTCCTCAATACCCCCAATCTTGAATGACCGTTCCATCTTTGACGAGCCTCGGAAAGAACTTCCCGCCCGTTGCTTCGTCTCGCTTCCGTGCGGCTTCCCGTGCCTCGTCAACGCTGTCAAACGTACCGACGAGGGCAGGGGAGTCCGGATAGCTGTCATACAACTTGTACACGCGCGCACCTCCATTCAAACCGTCGCAAGCACACCGCTCGTGATGAGCAGCGTGGCGGCTGCGGCAAGCGAGGATACGACGATCACGATAGAGGCAATGCAGCGGTGTTTGCGTTCCAAATACCGTTTGTAGGCCCGCTGTGCGTTTCTGGCGCGCACAACGTCTGCGTGGTGATTAACCAGGTGGCTGAAAACATCTTCTGGGGTGAGTTCCGGCACATAGACCAGATTGGTTGATTTTTTGCTTTTCATTGAAATTTACGTCCTTTCTCTTTCTATTTTTGCGTATTTCTACAGTTTGCTATCTACCGAATATCTGTGTTTGTCCCGCTTGACGCGGGATTTTTTATGCCGACATCCTGCGGTCGAGTTCCTTCGCGCACTGACAAACAAACATGACGTTTGTTGGCCTTCCTTTATTCTTGTCTACGACGTTTCCGAAGACCTTGTACAAATACTGCGGATTTGCGTTCAGAAACGCGAACTCAATGGAGTGCCGCATACAACGTTCAACCTTGCTGGCCGTGGTATTGAACTTCTCAGCTACATCTCGATACATACAGCCGGGCCTTTCCGTCGCGACGCTTCCATATTCGCCCTCATACGCGCTCTTGACAGCTTCACTCATGTACGCATATCCACTTAGATGTGCGGGTATCCCAAGTTCCTTAAACAGATCGTAAACAGCACACTCTGTCTTTGTCATTTTGATTTCCCTCCTGAATTTTTCCTGATGATTGATGTTTGTGAATCCACCGAGAAGCTACTTTTTCGTTCAGTTTCTCGGAAAGACTGCTTGATTCTTCTCACTGCACCACGCAGCCCAAATCTCCGGCACATCTTCGCCGAGGTTCAGTCGTTTGAAACAGAACATCATGAACCGGACAAATTCGTCCATGTCATCGACTTCTCCAAGAAGTTTTCTGAATTCGTTTTCCATGGTATTTTCTCCTCTCACATGTTAGAAAGTCTTTCGGTTAAGAGCTGCGCCGAATGGCGCTGAATGATTGCGGAGTAGATCGCACGGAGCTTTGGATCGGCTGCAATAACGGTCAGCTTGTTTACCGCCTGAATTTCGGCGGACTTCGCACCGCCTGCTTTCATTCGCTCCCGCTGGTTATTCACGCGGGTTTCGAGCTTTACACGCGCGTCCGCTTCCAGCTCATCATAGGTCTGCGCGGTGAACTGCTGATAATTCAGGCCGTTTTCAAAACAGACCCGGCGGATTTTCTGGCGCGTTTCATCCTGCCAATGGTCGCGGCTGACAGTAGGGTAGGATAGCGCAGAAAATGCTTCCTGCACGGTTTCCTGCGTGGCCTGCGTTTTTTCTTCCAGCGCTTTCATACGCTGCTCCTGCTCCAAGTTGATCTGCACCTGCATGGCGAAAAGCTGCGCCGTGCTCATGGCTTTGGGCGCGGAAAGTTTTTCGCGCATTTCCTCGAATGCTGTGACGTATGCCGCAGTGAACAGGACACCTTTTTCACCGGTCATCTTGTTCGCTACCATGTCGCAGCCCTTTTTGGTCAGAAGGTAGCACGGGAGCGTTCGACCAATGCTGTCTTTGTAGCTGGATTCAATGAAGAAGTCATTGAGCCCAAAATTGGGCTCAATGGTTTTTCCGAGAATTTCAGCATATCCTCGGATGTCCCTGATGAGATGCCGATGATCTTTGCCAATCATTTCCGCGACTTCGCGGCTGTCTACGACTTCCACGCCGTTTTTGTTGATGATTTGTAACTTGTTCAAATTATACACCCCTTTGATCGTTGTTCAGGGAATTTCCCTCTACCCTCATCATAACAAGCGGTGCAAATGTTTTTTTACATGGCTGTTTGTTCCTCCTTAATTTTTCGGCATTTTAGCGGCTACAAGCTGCGCGTATCTGCGCTGGACGATTCCAGCGAAGATTTCCCGCAGCCGCTGATCGTGGGCGATAACGGTGAGTTTGTTGACGGCCTGACGGTCTGCGTATTTTGCGCCGCCGACCTTCATGCGCTCGCGCTGATGCTTCACTCTGACTTCAAGGTTGCAGCCAGCGGATTCTTCCAGCGACTTATAGAGCGAGCCGGTTTCTTTCTGGAAGTTGAGATCGAATTCCATACACATCTGCCGAATGCGGCTTCTTGTTTCCACTTGCCAATGATCGCGGCTGACGGTAGGGGAAGCGAGTGCGGAGAACGCCGTGCTCATTGTGTCGCGCATCTGCGTTTGGCCGGTTTCAAGAGCGGCGATGCGGCGCTCCTGATCTACCATAAGCTGTGCTTGCGCAAGTAACTGCTCGGCAGGGGACAACGACGATTTCAATCGATTCTGCATTGCCTCAAAAGCTGTGACGTATGCCGCAGTAAACAGAACACCTTTTTCACCGGTCATCTTGTTCGCTACCATGTCGCAGCCCTTGCGCGTGAGAAGGTATCGCGGGCGAGTTTTACCTTGAGCGTCAACATAGTCGCTCGGAACAAAGAAATCCAGCGAACGGAATTTTCCGTTGGCTAAAAAATCGCTGTAGGTGTTGATTTTTTCAAGCAAATCCGCGTGCCGGATTTCGATAGCTTGTGCGACTTCTCGGCTGTCTAAAACCTCGATACCGTTGTTCGTGGTAACTTGCAGCTTCATCGTGTAATCCTTTCCGGGAAATATAAAAATCCCCCTATCAAATTTGGATTGACAGGGGAATGTAATCACGGTATAATGAAAAAACCGTAAAGTATCCCCATGTCATGCGGGTATTTTCGGGCAGCTCCCTTCTTTGCGCCGGTCGGCAAACTAGCCGCAGAGAAGGGGGTGTTTTTATTTATCGGATTCGAGTTCAAGGTCTTTTTGAATCAATTTCAGAATGTATTCTTTTAGAGTGATGCCCTCTTGCGCAATCTTGATTTTGATCTTCTTGTACAGTTCTGCGTCAACCTTGATGCCGATATTTTTTTCTGCCACTTATCACACCTCCTTACGCAAACATGATAACACGATTACACGATAATGTCAATACACGATTCAAAAAAATCTCTCTATTTTTCTATCTACATGAAATATGTGATTTGTCCCGCTCGAAAAATACGAACGAATTCTATCGCTGATAAAAAATTGTTTGAACATTGAACGGAGGAAATTTTATGGAAAAGGAAACGCACGTTGGTGAAATGCTGGCGCAGTGCATTGAATCTGAGTATGGTGTAAAAACTGAGCAGTTTTTTATATGGGAACATACAGACCAAGTTCCAAACGAATTGCTTGCAAGATATCTTGATTTGCTTCATAGAAATAACGCCAAGTTTCTAAATGTTATACGAAGCGAAGACGGAATATCGATTATTCGGTATGTCGATATACGTCGTCGCAATGAAAACGATGATTGGTTTTTTACCGAGTATAGAGACATTTTCCGTAACTACCTGCACGAACATGATGACTTTTCTGTATCCGTAAAAAGCAAATTATGGGGGGACCGCACTTGGGAAAGCATAGATTCGATACCTTATATCTGTGATTTGACGAAAACATATAACTACATATGTTTTCCAAGCAACTATGTACAGATGGTGACTGCTATTTGTAAGAAATACTGCGGAGAAAATGTAGAAATTTCTCAGGTTCCAAATACACCTGATTGGTCATATACTCTCCGAAAAGAGGATGATTGCTTTGCACGATGGTTTTTGCAGCATAGTAATCACAACAAGCCTGTAGAAGAAATTCTACACAGAAATGGGGTCCCGTGCATCGAGGTCATAGATGAACGCGGTAAAATCCGGATTGTAACTACAAGCTATGATGACTATAAATCTCAGAGACATAACATAGGCTTTCGGATAGACCTCAATCACGCGCTGCGCAGTTCATGGGAAGCTAATATCGCCAGGCTCTTGAGGTCAAAACATATTCCATACGAATATGAACGAGAAATGTTTGATCTTGGGGAAGAACTATGCTATACACCGGACTTTTTCTTGCCGAATAGCGTTATTGTAGAAGTAAAAGGCTATTGGGGAAGCGAAAGCCGCAAAAAGGTTATGTTATTGCAAAAAAATCACCCGGAGTTAACGGTGCTACCTCTGGACAGCGATATGTACTATACAATCCAATCTAAATACTCTGGACAAATAGCCGGATGGGAAGGAAATGAAAAGGCGAAACTGGTTGTGGAAACTGTGAGTATTGTAGGAATGAAATTCTGCGCCAGTAAAGACACCTTGAAAAATCTCACTGTCGGTGACTCGCTTATTCTTGAACGAGAACCCGAAAACAAATACGACAAAAATGCAATATTAGTGAAAAACTCCTGTGGATTCCCAGTTGGTCATATTTCTGGAGATTGGGCAGCTGTCTACGCACCGAAGATGGACGCAGGCATGACATATCATGCTGAAATAGTGGAAATACAGCCTAGTTCAATTCACGCAAAGGTTAGGCGGGAGAATATCCACGCTGAAATCCTATACGCTTTTTTAAAATAATGCCTCTACATTTTCTCCTACGCGCCTACCGAATTTGTCCTGGAATGCTTAATATTTACTGTATTTCCACGATAGCACACATGTGCGGTCGAAAAGTGTCGCAAAGCGTCGAAAATTACATATAGCGTACAAAAGAAAAGCCGCCCGGCTGGGCGGCTCCTCAACGTTTATTGTTTTTCTCTTTTCGCTTGACTTTTTCACACAAACTGTTAATATAATAAGAAAGGGCGCTGCAACAGTCAGTCAGCCTAAAGAACGATCAAGAAGAAATGACCGAACCTTTGCTGTTGGGGCGGTCATTTCTTTTTGCTTATCTGTAATACCAGAGAGCAAATGCCTACGAGAAGAATGCCAATCTGAATCAGATCAGAATACGTCACCATAAGCAACACCTCCTTTTCAGGAAGTGCCGACCGTCTGCTACCTCCATGCAGCGCCCCGTCCCACGATGGGGACTTATTCATTCTAACGTTGAGAAACTGCATTGTCAACAAGAAAGCCGCCCGGTTGGGCGGCTTTCTTTCATGTTTAGTAACCATTATGTTCAACGCCGTATACGGCCTGGTCATGCGTGAATCCCTCGTATTCCAGTTGTTCAATTAATCCTTGTTTTGAGAAAGAAGAATATTTGAGATATGAAGCGGCAGAAAGCACAGCCTGTTCATTCCATTCAGCACCGCAATGATCGACCGCGTAAGTTGCTTCTGACGTTGAATACCCCTCGTATTCGAGTTGGTCAATCAGCCCTGAATAGGAGAACGCGGAATACTTCAAGTATGACTTTGCACTTTCCAGAGCGTTACGCTCTCCCATCGTAGCACCGGAAGACGATGGCGCACTTGAAGTAGCTCCATCGACCATGAATTTCCCAATTCCATTTCTGGACTCATACACCACTACGTCAGAATCGTAAATGCGCCCTACAACGTCGATTCCCAGAAACTCGTGCGTAGAAGCAGAGGAACCGTCAAGAGCGTCGCACACATTTTGAAGGGTTCCTAAAGATGCCATTTCTGTGGAACCAAAAATATGAACGCTGAATTCGTATTCACCGGTTCTTTCGTTATAATAGTGATTGTGGTCTACACTTTCCAATGCTTCATCCAACAAGGAATCCGTAATTTCAATCTTACTGGCCAATTCATCGCTCACTTTTTGACTGTTGTCTGATTCCGCCTGTGCTGGAAGGGGCGCTTTTTCTTCTTGCGGCGTGGCAGATGGCTTGGATTTGACTGTACAAGCAGCCATAGACAATGCGAGAACAAAAGAAACAAGTACGCAAACAATCTTTTTCATAGAAATTCCTCCTTAAATTTTGTGTGTTTGCTTCTACCTTTTCTTCTACGCAAAATCTGCATTTGTCCCGCCCACCCTTGAATTTTCTTGGTTTGTTGACATTATGTTATTGTACCGTTAAAATAAAAAAGCCCACCTTCCGGTGGGCGGGGCGCTGCATGGAGGTGGCAGACGGTCGGCACTTCCTATAAAGGAGGTGTTGCGCATGGCTACATGGACTGAGATCTTCTCGTTCTCCACCGTACTCATCGCATTTGCGGGTTTGATTGTTCAGATCTGCAAAAAGAAATGACCGCCATCAGCATAAAGGTTAGGTCAAATCCCGTAGGCATCCTTGGCTGACCGCTTGTGGCAGCGCCCCTTTTTCTTCATTATACCGCAAAAACTGAATGTGTCAATGAAAACCAGAACCGTCCGAACGTGGATGGATCTGGTTTTCTTGGTTTTCAACCATTTTCGTGACCTCGCGGAAATGGTAACTTGCGTATAACTTGCTTACAACTTGCTTACAACTTGCGTGTGTTTTTCGTGCTATTTTCCTATATTTGAGTGGAGTTTTGCGACCAACTTGCGACCTGCTTGCAATCAATTTCGTGACCTCACGAAGTTGATTCAAATCCGCACAACGGCAGACTTGTACAGTTTCTTCACACCGTTCACGACGACTACCTCGCGGCTCTGCGAGACGATTTCCTTCCCGTAGGTTTCGATCGGTGAAATATTGTTCACTTCACAGACGGCCTCCAGCGCCACCAGAACGCCGGGTTTCAGCGGCAATCCAGTCGAGGCGGAAATAAATTCGTTTTCTTGGTTTATCCGGTACTCGCCGGGTTTGTAGAACATCGGCATCCCTCCAATCTCATCCCATTCTAACATATAGATTCTGAAATTTCTACATGACTTGGAAATTTAGGCGGTAACGCAGAGCTTATAACCGTACCGCTTGATGTGGGAAAGCGGATAGTACACATTCTCAGCCCACGAAATCCATACCGGATTCTTGCAGTTGCTGATTCTTCCCTTTTCAAGCACGATGTTTTGACCACGCTTCTGAACTGTGATTTTCGCACCAAGCGGGAGATTTTGCAGACTGTTCAGATTTTTCCTATCAGCAGCCTTTTGCGCCGCATTGTTCCGGCAATCCTCTCGCCATTCCAACGCCCATTCGTCATCACGCGGAGAAAGCAGATTCAGAATGGAAACCGGGCATTCCCGTTCACACGGCCCCATGGATTCATCCATGTCCTTGTAACCAAAGTTGCAGTATTCGCGGCTGTCTACGCTCGTCAGGCATACACCGGCGAAAACGTAGGGCTTCTGGCCAGGTCTGGTTCTCTCACAAGCACCATACCACGTCGCGCCCACCATTGCGGACTTCAAAACGCGGCATTTGTCTTCGGTTTCTTCATTGTTCCATGTGTACAGATCGTCGCACTCTGCTTTGCGGTCGATGTTGCCCCTTCTATCGTAGAATTTCGCACACTGCCAAGTCCAGCCCATTTTATGTACCTCCCAGTTTTTTTGGTTTTTCTGTTCTGCTTTTGTATCTACCGGAAGCGGGAACTTTGTCCCGCCTCCGGCAAACTTTTTGTCAAATGGAACGATAGAACATGCTGTCGATGTAGTCACCGATGCAGAGCGCCCACTTGTCGCCCTCACACGTCCAGCGGATTTTCGGTGTTCTTCGGATGTTCTCGCCTGTCGTCTGGTTTTTCAGCGTGACGGTCGTTGCGGTCGATTTGACAATTTCCCATACCTGTTTGACGCGATGTCCATCAACATATGCGCCGACTTCAAATGTTTCTCCAACCTTGAATGGGTGAGTCGGCTTTATCGTTTCCTCTGCTTTGACGATTTCCAGAATCTCGGCGTATGCGGCAGTCAAGTCGAACCCGTTCGGGGTGCGATAGATAATGTTTTTCGGGCCGGTTCGCAGGACGGTGCAGTTGTTGTAATGCTTGATCTTCACGACATAGCCCGGCTTGATGTTCTCTTTGCTGAACTGCACGCCTCCCAGATCGTCGATGCAGGACTGATAATAGCAGAGGCGGGAAATCTCGGATTCCAGACGCTCTTCTGCGTCTTCGATCCAGCGCTCGATCTCTGCACGCTCGATAGGCGTACCATCGAAGCGCTTCTGCTGTTCTCCCATTCCGTCGCATTCCAGCATGGCATGGTAGTGGTCGAGATTTTTCTGGATGGCCTTGATGTTCTTCTGCGCGTCTTTCACGCGGCGGTCGCAGAATGCCTTATCCTTGGAATTTTCCAGATTTGCTGTTCTGCGTGCGGCTTCTGCTCGCTGGGCGTAATACTCTGATTTTTTGAACTCTTCGAATCCACGGTCGAACGCCGCAAACATGCGCTCGCGCTGCCGGGTGAACGCGCGTCCTGCGGACGTGTTGATGTTCGGCTGCGTGAAGAACGCGATATCGCCGCGCATATTCTCGACGGGCTTTTGCAGGGCTTCGCCGCGCTGCGCAGCTGCGTCAGATCGTGCGTCCATGCGTTCCGCCCTAGCTGCTGCGCGGTCTGCCTGCCGTTCCATCTTTTCTTCGAAGGTCAGTTCTTCGCCGGTCTTGCCCTGATACTCCGCGCCCAGGTCTTTTGCTATGCGCTCAACATAGGAAAGGTGCGGACGCTTTGCACGGCTTACCCAGCAGCCGCCACGACGGGAGAAAAGGAAGTTGCTTCTGATCGTGGACTTCGTTTCGTCCGGCATGTCCTGATATTCTTCTTTCGAGAAGTGAAGTTCGAGTTTGTCTGTCTCGCGGTTGATGATGTAATACATTTTGATTTCCTCCATGTTCTGTAGTGTTTTGTCCTCTTAGTTTTATATCTACTGAAAATCTCAATTTGTCCCGAAAAATATAAAAAAGAAAAGAGCGAGTAGTTCTCCGCAATCGTTCATCGGATGCAGTATCAAAAAACTTTGCACTCCGCTTTCAACTTTCCCAGCTTCTTCGTTATGCCGGGAATCGTAAATGTACCGCGGAGTGCCGTTTTTTCTCCGGGATGCCGAAGAATTACACGCCATTCGAATACGATTTTGCTGCGTTCGGCTGCCTGCATGTGGTCGATTTCCTCTGACGAATACCGCATATCGTGGATTTCCATAAATCGCACACCTGTTTCTTCCTTGAAAAAAGTGTACATCTCCGGCATTGTTGCCTTAATCCTGATGCGACTTTCCATGTTATGTCCTTTCTGCCCTCGTAACCTCCGGGGCGGGAATGCCGTTTGCTTACACTTATGTATCTACAGGGGAAAGCGGTTTTGTCCCAGCCTACGTAAAAAACCTAGAGGCTCAAAATATCGTAGACTTCCTGCGACTCGTACCGGATAACAGCGCGGCCCTGATCGTCCTCCCCATCGTACATCGGCCCGCAGAAGTTCTTGAGCTTCGGCGCGCCCTGCAATTCTGCCCGGCACGATGTGCTGTGGAACTCGCCGGAAGTCTCAAATGCTTTTTTTAAGTCTTCGGCAGTTTCATACGTTTCGACAATCATGCGCGGCTGCGGGTCATCCGGGTTCATGCTGACGACCTTGTAAACCTTACCCTTCTGCTGAATCTCGGACAGGTGAACGCGCTCGGATTCCTCGGCAATCTTCTGCTCCTGCGGGAATCCATCAACCAGACCGTAGAACATATTCTTGTCAAAGCAAAGGAAGCTTCTGGGCTGCTCCCATGTTGTCTCTTGCCACCCGGAGAAGATTGCCACGGGCTTTGTACCATAGACGCGCATTCCATAGACCGAGCGGCCACCGCGCTTTTTGAAGTAGATCGTCAGCGCGTCTTTGTACTGCGCATAAGGCTTGATATCTGCGGAATGTGCGTTGATGTGCAAAAAGTACACACCGCCGAACTCACTTTCGGTTACGATAGTCATTTTGGGATTCTTGGAACCGGCTGCTGCGTTCACAGCATCGGCGATTTCCTGGAAAATTTCGAGTTGCGTCATTGTATGAAACCTCCTGTTTTCTTGGTTTTTTCTACACCTTTATTGCTACAGGGAAAGTACGTTTTGTCCCACTTGCATTCATTTTTGTGTTTTTTGTTAGTGGACTGGACATTGGAACAGAACGCAAAGATCGGCTCTGCTGGCAATCTCATTGATGCGCTTGGTGGTTGTGCTGCCAAGGGAAAACACGGCGATAAAGTTCATGTGGCAGTCATCTGGGGTGAAGATTGGCTTGCACTCAACGCCCAGGGCGCGGAGATATGTTGTGATGTTGGCGGCTTCCATGACTTCGTGCAGCGCGTCGGCGTAGCACTCGCGGTAAAGATCCACGCCGTATTTGTCGCGGATGGCGTCGAGCTGGTCCACGTCGAAAAGCTCCGTGAACGGCTCGTATTTGTGCGGGGTGGACAGGTGCGCGGCGATGATCTCGTTTCTGCAAGGCCAATATCCAGCGGTTTTCATTTTGTGAACCTCCTGTTTTCCTTGGTTTTCTTTACACCTATATATCTACCGGCGCAGCGGCATTTGTCCCGCTGCGCCGGTATTTTTTTATTCGACTTCCTGCTCGGAGATTTCCCAACTGTAGACCGTGGCTTGTTCCAGATAGTCGCGTCCACACCGCCCGAGGTGAATGCTCATGGGTTCGTCCCACGACATATCCTCGTCCCAGAAATCTTCGTCGTACTCCGCGCGGATGGCTCCGGCTCCGGCCACAATCTGCGCGCGGGCTTTCTCTACCGTTGAGGAAACGCCCAGGACTTCCACGCCCTCATTGTCTGGCGTATCCCAATGGTGAACCACTACGAAAACTTGCATGATTTTTCCTCCATCAAATGTAGTACCAGACGATGAACTTATTTTCTCTACCGTCGGCGGACCGCCACGGCGTCATGTGCGCCTTGCGGCGCTGCTTTTTGCGAGCCGCCACAAATGTGGTGGCTTGCTGCTCTGTGCTGAAAAATTCAAAGGTTTTGCGGTACTGGTTTCGTTTCATTTATTTCTCTCCTGCGTGATGCGAAGTTCGTGAATCAGGTCTTGCAGTTCATACAGTTTTTCAATCTGCGTTTTTGTCAGGTTTTTGTTGTGGAATTTGAAATAACTGAGAATTTCGTCGATGCTACGGATAATCTCGCTGTATAACATGGTTTTTCCTCCTGTTCTGGTTACGCCGACTGCTCGGCAGGCTCTGCAAATTCCTGCGAAATTTTGAAAAGCACCATTTTTTTGAGCGCTTGCCTGCTCATGGTTTTTTCGTCGTAGCTGTTCGGCCTGTCCCAGACGCGGACGCGAAAAACGCCGTTGTCCATGTCTGCGATTTCGCGGTATATGCAGACCGTCAAACTCCCTGTGAAACAGATCTTTAGTGCGTTCAATGTGCTTGCATCGCCCCGGAAGATCTTCATGCCTGAATCAAACAGCTTCGCGGCGGTTTCTTCGGAAAATGCAAGGGCGTGGTGCTCGACGTTCTCAAAACAGCCGAAGACGTTTTTTGCGTCGTAGTTCGCAATGAATTCCATGTTGCTGACTCCTCTTACCTCTGCGGCACACCGGGTAATGGCATCCAATGTGTAGTGCGTTTCCCAAGGCGACTGTATGTTCCTGCGTGAGTGTAATAAACTTCTCCAACAAATACACCGTCCGTAGCGATCACCCGCTGCCCAATCTTCGGGCTTTCACATTGTCCTCCTACCCTAATCCAGGGATCGTTTCCGCCAAATTCGTCAATATCGCCCATGCAGGCTCCGCAATGCGCACAGAACGGAGTGATGTCTTTGACTTCTGCCCCACATTCGGAGCAGTGGGGTTCTCCCTGGGCGTTGTGTACCCATTTGCCGAACTTCGGCCATGCTGCTTTTTTGTTTTCCATTTTTTCTGCCCCCTCTCACAGAATGAACTCGATGAGCGAGTCCGCACACAGGATAACGATGAACATGACTGCGATGGCCGCGCCGGTGAAGAACATCTGCAAGCCGCTGGATTTGTAATAGTGTTTCATTTTTGCGCCTCCGTTTTTTGTTTTTTCTTTACACTTATACTTCTACCGGAAAAACGGATTTGTCCCGGAAAATCAAGAAATTTTCTGCTTTTATGGTAGGCAAGAAATTGATTCAGCAGAGGCGAACAACAGAAAAACGCCGGGCGAATTTCGCCCGGCATTTCAGCAGATCGACTCATGCGGTCAGCGGCTGCACCTGCGCCGCCGTGAAGAAATGGGAAAGTTTCAGTCGGCAGTAGCCGCGCGCCTCGTCGTCGCCATCCAGCGGTTCTTCGGCTTCTTTGCGCTTTCCGTTAATGTACTTCCAAATCGGGAAAGACGCGACAGCGTGTTCACCCTTGCGGACGATGAAGCCGCGCTGTTTCCAGGCGTTGAACGTGTGGATTTCTTCGGGGATTTCGAGTTTTTCGGTGCTTCCGTCCTCGTTTACCACGTCGAGGAATCGGCCCGTGCCTTTGAGAATGCCGTCGTTCATCAGGCGGATAGATTCGTCAAGAATGATTGCTGCGTTAGTCATGAGTAAGTACCTCCGTTTTGTCTTGTCTTTCTATCTTTACTTCTACCGGAAATCGGCGTTTGTCCCGCATAGAATGCAAAAAATAAGCCCGGATTTGTCCAAAAATGCGTAAAAAATAAGGGGCGATTTCTCGCCCCCATCAATCCCAGATGTGTTCTTGCAAGTATGCGTCCCACTCAGCATTTGCGGCTTTTAGCGCTTGCGCGTAGTCTCCACCGTTGATGATACTCTCAAGTGCTTTTCGGCCTGCGGCGGATTTCGCATAGTGTGGAGAATGCGACATTTTTTCCGCTTCCAGAAATGCGGCTGCGCGTGGATATTTCGCGCGCATGGCATCCATGTCATACTGCGGACGTGGACGGAGACCAACGCCGGAATCTCCGCGTTCCATATTTGCATTGAATTCTTCGTCCCAGGCTTCAAGATCTGCTAACGCGGCTCGAATCTCTTTGAGTCCGGAAATTGCGTCGATTTTCTCTTGATACTCCCGCGCGTCGCGTTTCTTAGCTGCATCGCGTTCTGCAAAGTATGCCAAAATTTCTTGTTTCCGATTTTTTAGGTTCGCCATAATTTCAGCACGCGCTGCCGGCTCGTTCGGGAGTATGCGCGCCCAAATTTTATCTGGATTAAGCCAGCAAAGATCATATCGCCTTACGATCTCCTCGATCGTCATTTCTTCTGCTTTTTTCATGCTGCCACCGTCCGTTACTGCCACTTTGCAGCACACCGCGCAAGAACGCGCCCGCTTGCGCTCCGAATGCTTACGGTTCCCTTGATAGCGTCGCCGTCCAAGCGTTCCGCCGATTCAATGTAAACCGTGGTGATCGTCTCGTCCTGCGTGAACAGGAACCCGTCACCGGCTTCGGTTTCGGCCACCCGGATAAAATCCGGAAGTTCAACTTCGGCGTGGAGCCAAGTACCGGGGAAGTTTTCCTTCGCCTTGGCCTTGATTATGATTTTATCCGGAACGTTCCGGAAATCAGAACGGATGCGGTAAAGATGTGCAATCATGGTATTCATCCTTTCGTTTTTCGCCTTGATTTTTGTTGTGTAATTGCCGTTCCGGCGCTGGACGTCAGGCGGCAAAGCATACATCCCACGCGCAGATGTTCGCCGCACTCCACGCGGCAGAAATCAGCGCTTCGGCGTCCACGCCCAGAACGCCGGAGATGGACCGCAGAACGACCAAGACATCCTCCGAGGTGTCAATGGAAGCATCGTCCATTGTGCCGTCGGAAAAGCGCCAGCAGAAGCCGTCAGCGGTCACGGAAAAATACACGCGGCTGCCAAAATCGCCGCAGGACGTGTCGTCGATCTCGACGGTGACAAGCTGGCCGTTAAGGTCGACCACGACACCGCCGGAAAACTGCCAGTAACCGCCGCCATTATTTGCAGTGTCCGGGTTATAGTGGGGATTTGTCTGCGCTCCCCACGCGGAAACGATATTAAACATGTCTGCCATCCTCTTTCCGGCTTTCGCCTTGTTTTGCTTTATTTTATTTTTGTTTTGGTTTGCTTCATCTGATTCTATTTTATATTCTACCATATTTTTTGGATTTGTCCCAGCTTTTTGCGAAAATTTTTCAACTTCTGAAATCTCTAGTTTTCTCGGTTTAGCTGGTTTCAGTGATCTGCTAGTTTTGTTGGTTTTTCCCGATTCCTGATTTCTTTGGTTTTCTCGGTTTCGCTCCGTCCGTTTGTTTCCTTGGTTTTTTGGTTTTTCTGGTTTTTCTGGTTTTCTCGGTGAAAAAAAGTGAATAATTATGCGCATAAAGAGGCGCGGAAGTGAATCACAACCGCGCCGCCGGGCGTATCATATTTTGCGGTAAACGCAGCCCGTCCACGCTTGGCAGGTCGTGCCGTCGCAAGTCGCGCCGCGTCGTTTGCAGTCAACGCAGATCGGATTCAACGGCAGCGCGTCAGGCTCCATCCACTTCACGCTGCGGACGTAACCGCACAGTTCCGGGTTGTAGTCGTTTTTCTTGATATACTCGCAGAGGACGCGCCGCACGTCGGCTTCTGCGCCGCCGTCGAGCGCCGCCGTGATGGAGAAGACGATCTCCGGGAAGACCGTCCCACACTCCGCAACGCTGCGGTAGAAGTCGGCGGGGACGTAAGGCTTGCCGTTTACTCGGTCGAGAATCAAATCAATAATCATTTCGTTCGCTCCTTTTCACTGGCCGCGCTTCGTGCGCGGCTTTTTCTATCTTTATATCTACGCGATTTTTCAATTTGTCCCGGCCATCGGCGAAAATTTTTCGGAGAACGCAAAAGAAAAAGCAGCGCCCGGCTTTCGCTAAGCGCTGCTATACCCCGAAGTTTTCCGGGCGCTCTGTTCAGTTTTTCGGTTCCCGTCCATCAGCCCCGGAGTTTTCCGGTGTCCCTGTTCAGGCCGTCAGTCTCCCGGAGTTTTCGGCCCTGCCTGTTCAGGCCGTCAGTCTCCCGGAGTTTTCGGCCCTGCCTGTTCAGGCGGTAAGTCCCCAGAATTTCCGGGAGCCGTCTGTTCAGGCTTGAATTTTTCAAACGCAGATAAAGCGGCCTGCTTGCGCTCGAATGCGTCGGCCTCGGCTGCCGCTGCCGACTCCAGCGCCTGCCGTGCCCATGTTGCGGGGGCCGTTCCTGCAAGTTTTGCCGCGTGACTTGCAAGCCGCGCCACATCTGCCGGGAGCGTCAGCGCGTCCGCGCCTGCCTGGCCGATCTCAGCCGCAGGAGCCGCGCCGCCGTCCGCGCCTTCCCGCAGGCAGTCCGCGACGTAGGCCGAGAGCGCCGCGTTGACTGTGATACCACACGCCGCGCACCACGCCCGGAACGCCTCGCCGTCTGCCTTGCCCACGCGCACGCCCAGCGTTACCCGGTTAGCCTGCTCCCACTTATTATGCGCGCGGCGCTCCGCGTCCGTCCGCGCCCCGTTTGGATTCTTTGCAATCGGCATTTAATGTATACCTCGCTTTCGTTTGCTTCCTGCCTTTTATTCTACCGGCGCGGGCTGTTTTGTACCATCGGCAAAATGTACAAAATATACGATTAACATTTGTTGAAAATTTCACAAAATATGTGATTAACCATCAGAAACTCCCGAAAGTGGTACAAATACGAACTTTTCAGCATAAAATACAGTTAATCACATATATAAAATACGGTTAATCACAACAAAACGGCCATTTTGACAATACAGTTAATCGAATATATAATCAAGCTATCAAATGAAACAACGAACGCCCCGCAAGGGAAAGGAGAAAAACATCATGGCATACAACTACAAAATCGGCGAGCTGAAAGATAACGCCCGCTACACCGTCCACACCGTCGACAAGTGGGACGGAAGCGCCAAGACCGAGACAATGACCGGCGCAGTCCTCAAGAGCTTTACAAACGGATGTGCCCACCTCTACGACATCCACGCCGAGGAGATCACCGAGCCGCAGGAAGCCCAGGAGCCCGCCGAGATCATGAAGCAGGCGGGCGCGCTGGAGCTCCCGCAGCGCGTCGCTCTGTACGTGCCCAGCACCACGGACACCGACAAGCCCACCGACAACGCCGCGCAGGTTGAACGCGTCGCCCGCGAGTTTTGCGGCTGGTTCGGCGGCGCAACGGCCCAGCAAAGCGCGGGATACTGGATCAGCTATACCGCCGGAATGGTCCGCGAGGCCACGACCATCGTATACGCCGCCTGCACCGCCGACCAGCTCCGCGAGCACCTGCCCGACGTGCTGACGCTGGCCCAGCAGATCAAGCAGGACATGGCCCAAGAGGCCGTGAGCGTCGAGCTTAACGGCACGCTGTACATCATTTAATCACCAACCACCCCGGCGGCACACGCCGCCGGGACAACCTGAAAGGAGCCTACACCGTGAAACACGAAACCGCACCAGCTCCGGCAATCATCGCCAAACTGACGAACGAACAGCTTTTAAAAGCGTGGGAAACAACGGAATTTCTCAGCACATCACCGGAAACCGCGATCACGCGCGGCTGGATCATGGACGAACTCGAAAAGCGCAACCCCAGCGCGTTTAATGCGTGGCTGGATTCAGAAAGCCCGGAAGATTCCACCTTGCGCCGGTACTTCACCGAGAACTGAAAGGAGAATATCATGCTACCGATCAACATTAGTCCCACGGACCGCCCGCAGTGGCACACGCCCGAAGAGATCTGCGCCGCAGCCGCCGAGGGCCTGCGAATCGACTACAACGCCGGACGCGGGCACGTCATCCGCTGCCGCAAGGCCGCGAACGTCAGCGGCTGGATCACCGCCGTGACCGAGGCCGGATCGATCATCCGCGCATGGGCCGGAGAATTCACCGTTGCCGAGGTGAGAGCATGAGCACCACCACCAACCAGCAGGCGCACCGCCTGCCCTTGTTGCACATCAACGCCGACGAGCGGCACGCGCTCGAAACCTTCGGCGAGTGGTGCCCGGCTATGGCCCGCGCCTGCATGGAGCGAAACCACCTGAATTTTGACCACATCGAGCAGATCAATGGCCACTGCGAATCGCACCGTTGGGGAAGCGATACAGACAGGAGATACCGCAAAGCCGCAGTAAACCGCGCTATAAAGGCCGTAGCGGCCAACCCCGCCGCATACCTGGCCGACAACGAAGAGGAGAGCAACGCATGAAACGGATACAGATCATCACAGGCGTAGCGGCCCTTCTGGCCGCCCTGACCGCCTGCACAAGCACCAAGCAGGGGCGGCCGACCACAGACACCACCCCGGCCCAAATCGTAGCAGTGGAGCGCGTCAGCGCCGACACGGACGCGGTTACAGGCGAGGACGCGCACGGCGAGTGCTGGACATGGTACACCGACGCCGGAGACTACCGCAGCGGCGACCGCGTGCAGCTGACGTTTGACGGTCCCGCAGTAATCGACGCAACCCCGGCAGGCTGACGCACTACCAGCTTCCCCGGATACCTTAGCAGAGCCGCACCGGGCACCAAAGCGGCCCCGCCCCATCAAATAAAACGAAAAAGGAGATCAACACAATGAGTAAATCACAGATCATGCGGCAGGCGTGGAGCTTGTACCGCGCCACCGTCGCGGAGTTCCCGGAGACGCGCAGCCGCGCACAGTTTGCCGTCTGTCTCAAAGAGGCGCACAGAGCCGCCCAAGCCGCCACAGCAGCCCGCCGCGAGTGGGAGAACATGAGCGGCGAGGAACAGTACACCGCCTTGCAAAAAATGGCGTGGACCGTCAAGCACCGCGCCGAGGCCACCGGACGCGCAGCCGATACGGAGTGGATCAAGCACCCAGACGACGCGCAGACCGTAGCCGCTGACGCATGGCCCCGCGTCGCTCCCGCCCTCACGCGCAACGAACAGAGCGACGAGCCGCGCCCGCTGTCCCATATCCTGTACGCCGCCTGCACCCAGTCCGCGCACATCATTAGCCGCGCAGAGTACCGGCACGCGTCCAACTGCTGCCAACTCACAAGCACCGCCGACGCGGACGGCGACGACTACACACAGACACCGCTTGACATCCTGCCGAGCGTCACAGCCGCCCCCGTCAGCAGCCCCGAAGACGTAGCCACCACCCGCGCCGCCATCGAGGCCGCAGCCGCTGACAACATCGACCGCGCGATCATCCGAGCACTTGCCAACGGGCACACCGTCCGCACCATTGCCGCCGCCCTTGGCATGAGCAAGAGCGCAATACAGCGCCGAATTGATAAGATCCGCGCCCGCTACCTTGCGCAGGCTTAACCGCCTGCCAAGGCCCCCCCCGCAGCCCCTAGCCAACCACCAGCACCACCACAAGCCCAAGCGCCGCCCCAGCAGCCCCGCACAGCCTCTACACGCCCCGCACACACTCCCGCAGTCACTCCATATTATATCGCGCGCGCGTGCGCGTATGCGTGCGCGTCGCGTGCGTGCGCGTGTGTTAATTGCGCGGGCGAGTATTACACTCTATTCTATAGTCCCATATACCAACATCCAACCCACCGCCAGCCCCTGCCGCTCATCCCTGCCAACTAGAAGGCAACGCGCCGCAAGCCAAGCAAACACCAGCCAACAGCTACTTACAGCACACCACAACAGCCGCGCGGGGAAAGTGTTCCCGGCTTCGCTCTGTTCAGGCGGAAACAATCGGCAAAATCTCCACCCGCGCCCCATTGCACACCAACGGCAAGCCGCAGCAGGCCGGGCGTGTCACTCAAAAAATCGTGAAAGGTTCGGAAACTTGCAAGAAAACGAATATAAACTTGCAAAAATGGGGCGATGTCGTTTACTTTATAGGGCATAATGTAAACGACATGCACCCCAAAATGCAAGAACCGTGTCAAAATGAAAGACCACCCCCCATTTTACAAGACCAGGACGCGCCTAAAATCGGAGAACGCACTAAGCACTTCCCCCTCTGACCATGTTCCGCGAAACGACACCAAAAACGGGCGTAGTGGTTGAATGGAGGTATCGCCGCATCCATGATGCAAGTGTGGAATGGTGCAACCGGTGGGATAAAATGGATTCCATATACGCCTGAATATGTTTTTGCGACGTCGGCTATGGCCGGCGCTTTCTTTTTGCCTGAATAGACATGGGGGAGGGGGGTATTTTCCAAACCTGAGTTAAAATTTTGGAACGGATATGGGGCATACCTCAAAAATAAAATTTGCGCGGTTGCCTTACGGCAACATATCGGGTGTCCTACGGACATGGGGCACATATTGCATGGGTATGAATCAAGTGTGCATCGGCTGATGGGCGGCGTGCGGCGGGATGGTATGCGTAAATGGATGGGTTGACATAAGAATGTAAAAAAACATTTGTTGGCATGAGTATGATGAAAAATAGAGGGGGCGATAAATCAATGGACATTCGAAAAATGCGCAAGGAAGATTTCGAGAAAGTTCCGGGACGGGAACGTTTTGACAGTAAAGAACCTGCGTTTGATAGTCTGGTCATCATTCCAATGGAGGACAGTTTGGGACGTGAAACATGGGGGCGGATGGACTTTGTAGGATGTGTGGGACCTGAGCCGGTCGTGCGGCTGTCTGGTGCGTCAGAAACATTAGATTTGGAAGGACATGGCGGACATGGAGAGTGGATGGAACCGTGTGATTATCGGAAGATGGCGCTGCCGGCGTGGTCGATAGACTGTCTGCCGTGCGGGTATCTGCGGATATTCTGCAAAGGGCAGATCAAGGCAGGGGATTCGCTGACATCGTTTGAGATTTTCTCAAAGGAAAGGCGGCGGTGAGATATGGCATGGGAATTTTTTAACTGCGACTGGTGCGGGAAGAAAGTGCGGCGGATGCAAAGATACAGGCCGAAAGGATACCAGCATAAGTTTTGCTCCTGCGAGTGTGCAGCAAAGTGGCGAGTAGCGCATGGGTGCCACGGCCAGCTTCCGTCAAGCAATGAAACCAAAAGGCCAGGGGCGCTGCCGCACACGGATTGCAACATTCAAATCACAAAGAAGATTGACCTGTTCCCGGAGTTTCGGCCGGAAGTTGGGGCGTTGTATCGTGCGGAACGGTATGCCGGGTATGCGGGCATCAAACAAATCGGATATGTCATTCAGGTCAATGGGCATCGGGTCAACATTCGTGAGAACGAATGCGTAGAAGTGTGAAACGACAATAGGAGGAAAAACAGTTGCGAGAAATTACGTTCAGGGGCAAGTCGGTAAACAATGGCAAGTGGGTATATGGCTATCTGATTGGCCGCGCGAATGACACGGGGTGCGCGTGTGAAGGGAAATTCTTCATCGATAATGGGGAGCCGTTCAATAAAGCCGTGGAGGTCATTCCGGAAACTATCGGGCAGTACATCGGGCTTGTTGACGGGGACGGGGAGAAGATCTTCGAGGGTGACATCTTGAGTGTCAAGAGTTCTACACATCGGTACTCTGTTGAGTTTGATGTGGTTGACCCATCGTTTATCATCCGTGACTGCGCAGACAGACGGTTTACCACGAACATTGTGGTATACGACCAGAATGAACTTCATCGGTGCGGCACGATCTACGATCAGGAGGAATCTGCATGAAACTCAGTGAAAAGTTTTTCGCACGGACACTCAGTCTGCTTGTGATATTGCTTATAGCATCGCTAGTGGTCGAGTTTGTGGTGGCAGGTGAATGTGATAAGAACGCCACCAAAACAGAAACCGTAGTAGAACACAGTCAGCAACGATTTCAACGGGTCATCAAAGACAATTATTCCGCTCTTATCGTGTACGTCGATACCGAAACAAACGTGATGTATCTGCGTCGGCTCGGTGACGGTGGCATTTGCGTGATGGTCGACGCTGAAGGAAAACCGCTCCTGTGGGATGGAGGGGCAACGAAATGAACAGGATAGCATTTGCGGACAAAACTGGAATCTTCGCGTGGTCAGATGTTCAAAACTGCCGCGATACTCTTCCACAGCGCGATGCTGCTTCCCGATTCATGGCGCTTGCCTTTTCAAAGTTCAACACCGATGCGACTTCGCTCAACGGACGCATGACCGGAGAGACGTGTGAATTTGAACTGAATAGGGACATTCCAAATGACTGGGTATCTACGTCCAAAAATGAAGACGGTACAGTACGGCTCGAAATTCAGGCACATTTGTGTGTGGTTCCAGAACAACTTAGCCGAGGTCTTACCGTCATGCGATTCCCTGTATGGAGTAAAGAACCGATTGGCATCCCATTAGGGAAGTGTCAAGCTGTGATAGCAAGGGTTGAACAACATGGAATGCAAGAAAAATGACTGCTTTAACTGCCCGTATCCGGATTGCATCAATGACTATGTGAAGAAAACATACCCAAGGAAAAAACAGTGGGTAGAACACCAAACTGAGTATGTTTCGAAGCGCGCGAAACGTCGAGCTGCAGAAGGTTTATGCACAAAATGCGGGAAGCGTCCTCCACGACCCGGATACCGGACGTGCGGCGAATGCGCCATGAAATCACGGCGGGCGTCGAACGAACATAAGTGGCGGAACGGCACTACCCCCAAAGTTCTTATGGACGGCGTGACGCTATGTAAAAAGTGTGGGAAGAACCCACCAGTCATAGGTTATGCAGTCTGCGAGCGATGTTTGGCATTGTGTAGAAAGGCACTTGACAAAACACCAAGCCATAATGGGAAGTCACCGGACAACGGATTTGCGCGGGCGCTACGCGCCGATTATCTGCTGAACAAAAAGGAGAAGAAATGAGAGTTGAAATTTTCACCTATAGAGATGCGGAACGTCTTGAAAATGCGTTAAACAAATTCCTCAAGTTGCACGAGGGAGAAAACATCGAAATCCAATATTCGTGCTCGGCCTACCAACTTGGTGCTGTATATTACAGCGCAATGGTCATTTTCAAGTGACGGGGCACAGCATGAAGCAATACTGCCGCTACTGCACAAATGCTTTTCTTCAAGATGATGACATGATTTGGTGCGAGCCAAAAGACGAAATTCGAACTGACCGTCAGATAACGCGGCTGAACCGCTGCCCACACTTCGAATTTTGCTCGATAGACGTTCTTAACCCAGAACGGGAGTACAGGCCGGTTGAGAAACGGAGGGCGGCGCAGAAAAAGGAACCGGACATGGAGCAAACGACTATGTTCGGCGGATTGGAATGGGAGAAAAGGAAATGAGTAAACCAAAATATATGAAAGGCGATTGCATTCGGTCGCTGGACGATTTGGTGCTGCAAGAAAACATCT
>ERZ773130.122-NODE-122-length-97891-cov-14.512725_pt1 | contig 97891 bp, 74 predicted proteins | sample MGYA00511919_ERZ773130 | MGnify/ENA primary metagenome ERZ773130 (study PRJEB29015, sample SAMEA2737851) | human gut metagenome | biome: human gut; feature: human-associated habitat; material: faeces | place: China | collected 2012 ...
GGGGCAGCGGCAGGGGGGAGGAACCGGACGGGGCCGGGGGTGCGGGCGGGGGGGCGCTGGAGGAGCGACGGCACTGCACTGCTGCGCGGGTGGGCAGTACACCACTATAGGTGGGAGCCGCGGAGCCATGCCAACTAAGGGAGTGTAAGCAAGCCGAGCCGGGGCGGGCGCTCTTCCTGCCGCTCTTCCCCTGCTGTTCCGTGCGCCCGTTCCGGCCGGCGCAGCGCTCTTTATGCCGCCTCTCTTGTTTGCTCAAGCTGGTTAGAACGGCACGTCGTTCTCTGTGAACTCTCCATCTCGCACCATGCGGCGGATGATTGCCCTTGCGTATGCCCACGACGGGCGCGGCGCGTATGCGGTCTGCTGGAGTGCGCGGCTCACCTGTTGCGGTGTGATTTCTCCCCTTTCGAGTTGTGTTCTGACCTCCTTGATGATGACCTGAACCGGGCGCGTGCCAATGGCATCCTGATAGTCCTGTGCGAAGTGCTCCATAAACATTTGGGTAATCATGAAACGAAAACCGTTGATTGTCGTTTGACTGTTTGCCGTTGTCGTTTCGCTGTCTCTTCCAATAGTAGTAGTAGTAGTACTACTACTACTATTGGTTGTACTACTACTGCGGTTGTAGTAGTCGTTGTTTTTGTCGTTTTGGTTAACGTGGTTGTAGTGCTGGTGCTCCATGTGGTATACTCCTTCCATAGTCGTTGTTACTACTACGGGAGGGAAAAAGCATGAAAGAGTATACGTTGGGTGAGTGGCTGGAGATTTGGTTGTTGCACTATGTTGAACCTTCCGGTCTTGCTGTACACACAAAAATGTGTTACAATAGGGCTGTACAGGCACTTCCGGCAGAGTTGTCGCTGGTGGACATGAAATTCCTTTCGCCGCTGGACTGTCTGCTTTGGATTCAGGACGTAGCGCGGATACACCCGCGCGCCGCGCAGCTTGATCGGGTAATGCTTTCCCGCGCGCTGAAGGTGGCGGCAAAGCTACACCTTACTGATTGTGTACTTGATGCAGATACCTGCCCACAGGTTGTGCACAAGCCACAAAAGACAGCTGTTTTGACCCTGCCGGAACTGCGGCGTTATGTGATTGCCGCCGCCAATACCGATGTTGCCCCGGTGCTTCTTCTTTGCTGTTGCGGTTTACGCCGGGGCGAAGCCCTCGGCGCTCGTCGCTGTGACCTCTCTGCTGATGGCATCCTGACCGTTCAGGTGCAGCGTCTTGATGGGCTTACGCTTTCCCCTGTCAAGACGTGTGCATCTGTCCGGCGCATTGCGCTTCCGCCGATTGTGGCGGACTGTCTGCGCCGGCAGCCGCTGACCCTCTCCGGGCTTTTCTGTGAGGCTTCGCCCAATAGGGTTTACCGCGCGCACAGGGCGCTTCTGGAGCGCTTGCAGCTTCCTCCCGTTACCCTCCACGGGTTGCGGCATTCTGTCGCTTCTGCGGCTGTTCTGAGTGGCGTTCCGGTCAAATCTGTGCAAGGTTGGCTTGGTCATGCCTCGTATGCCATCACTGCTGACCTTTATGCAAATCACCTCCCTGATGTGTCGTCAGCTTGCGAACGTTTGTTCTGATGGCGCACGACTGGAAATCGTGTGTGGGCTTATACCCCACCTAGGGTTCAAATCCCTAACTCTCCGCCAGATTAGCATCGATTCGATAGAATCGGTGCTTTTCTTTTGCCCTCGCAGCGAATCCTTCCCCCCGTCACCAAAAAGTGCCTCGCTAATAAAAAGTGCGTACTTGCGCCCATATCAGAAATGATGTATTCTTTACAAGATAACCCCTTTCCCCGAACGACCCACCTTGGAGGAACCCATGAGGAAACTGGTTTCCCTGCTGGTGATGATTTTGCTGCTGCTGTCCGCTGCGCTGGCGGAAACGGGTGCGCCGACCTGCACCACCGTGACGCTTGCAACCGGCAGCGTTCACGGCGGATTTCCCCGCGAAGATGCATGAGCCTTTCCCGGACTACGCGGGCGAAAACCATCTGGAAATGACGGCGGGATTCCTGCTCCCGGCGGAGTAAGTAAGAAAAAACAGGCTGTTCGAGCGTTTTGCCCGGACAGCCTGTTTTTTGTCAGTATCCCGCTTTCTGCAGTTCGTCCAGCAGTGCGCACTTGCGCTTGTAGTCCCTACGCCACTGTTCAGCAAGGTCAGCAATTATCTTTCTTCCCTCGTCGGTGCCTTTCATGCGTTCCAGCTGCCGGATGACCTCGCAGTAGGCGGCGCGCGACGAAGCCGCTTGCATAGCGCGATTCACCATGTCGCGATAGAGTGCCAGCGTGCGGGCGGAATCCCATGCCATCAGTGGGTCGAAATAGGTACACAGTCCCTCAAAATTGCCGTGTTGCTGAATCCGCTGGAGCAGCTGCTCCCACTGCTCAATGGATGCCAGCAGGGGCAGGCGGATAGTGCTTGTCGTCGGCAGTTTCATCAAACGTTCCGCCTCGTCGCGCCACGCATCGACGGGAAGCGTCGCTCGAAGCGCATCAATCTGCTCCATGCCGTACTGATTGTACTGCTCAATGTACTGCCGAATCTCCCGCTGCGCAAGGTCAGGCTGATTCGCGCGCTGATAGAGCAAAATCAGCTGTTCGCGGCGCTGCTTGCATGGCATATATTCCCCGGCGAACGTCTGCAAATCCGCCTTGACCTGCTCGATGGCTTCCGTCCACTTTTCCGCCGCCATCAGCGTTTTCAGTGTCCGGTCATGCGCATACGGCACATCCCAATGCGAATGCCAGAAGCTGATGATGTCCTCCTGCGAAGCGTGCAGCTGCTGCATCGTTTTTTCACGCTGATTCAGCAGATTCACCATCGCGCCTCCACCGCGTTCCTGCGCATTCGGCTTCCATTCGGCAATTTTCTCGTCCAGCAGCGCAAGATTCCGCTGATGAATCGCTTCGTCCCACGAATACGAAAACAAGAACGCCAGCGGCGCGGTGAAATACGGCAGCGGCTTCCACGTCCGGAATGCAGCGGCGAACCACTCGTACATTGCCGACTGCTGGTCGGGTGCTGCGATGGCAAGAATCCGCATCCATGCATCGCGGCAAGCGTCTTCGATATCCTCCTGTTCAAGAATTTCATCGGCGGATTCAAACATCATTGCCGTGTCGCAAACGAGTTCAAACGCCAGCATCGCATGTTCCGGCGTCAGCAAATCAGCCAATTCCGCATCCATCAGCTCCAGCAGTTCCTGAACGGGTGATTCCTCTTCTTCGTCGTATTCTTCTTCGTCATATTCCGCGTATTCGTCATACTCGTTTTCGGAATAGCGTTCGGCGGCGTGAAGCGTCTGCGTCAGGGTGCGCTGCCAATTGAGGCGGCGTTCATCCGCACGGACAGGTTCGTCTCCCTTGCACAGCATCAGCCGATTTCGGAGTGCTTCGTCCTTTTTCAGCAGCGGGCGAAGAAAATCCCGAAGCGTTTCAGCGGACAGGCTGTTCAGCTTCTTCTCCCACTCCGGCGCGGGCAATTCCGCTTCCGGCAGATGGGTCGCCGCAAAGAGAACCGCCGCCATGTGCTTGCAGTTTGCGCCCTCTTTCGCAAAGGGGCAGGTGCAGGACATGGTTGCCACGGCATCGCCCGCCAGCGTAATCTCAACCCGATACAGCCGCGTGCCTTCTACATCAGCAGTGATTTTCTCCTGCGTGCAGTGCAGATCTTTCACTGCCCCGGCACGCCAGTAATTGCGCCCGCGCGTAATCATCTTCGAGATAAAATTCTCTTTCCAGTCAGTGATGTGCATCGGCATTCCACCTTTTGCAAAAACGGGCTGCCCGTTTTTCTCGGACAGCCTGCTTGCTTATTCCTTCGTCTCAATCTCAATGCCGCGTTCTGCCAGCCAGTTCGGCCAGTAGTCGTCGGTGTAGAGCAGTGCCTCGCGGGTGGAGGGCATCGGGGGCAGCGATCCGCCCGTGGCGTAAATCAGCGCGGAAATCGGCAGAACGGTGTAGCCCTGCTCCTCGTAGTAGGTCAGGACAGCATCAAGAATTTCCCAGCTGTGATTCGCGTCGAGATGGCAGAGCAAAATATTGCCGGGCGCGAGCTTGGCGCGCGTCGTACCGTTCTTGATGCACTCCTCCACCGTGTATTTGCCGATGGAGTCCTTCGTGCTCATGTTCCACAGCACGCACTCCATGCCTTCCGCGCGCGAAACGCTGATGACGTTGCTGTTCACGTCGCCATACGGCGGGCGCATCAGGCGCGGCGAGACGCCCATTGTTTCCGCCATGGTCTCCGCCGGGAAAACGATTTGGCGCATCATGCTGTATGGCCGTTCCTTCGTCAGCTGCGGATGCGTGTTCGTGTGGTCGCCGATTTCATTGCCCGCCGCCAGCACGCGCTTGGATTCCTCCGGGAACGTGCGGACGAAATAGCCCGTCATGAAGAAGGTGATATTCGTGTTGTGCTTCGCCAGCACTTCCAGCACCTGATCGGTGTTCTTGCCGCCGAAACCGCAGTCCATGCCGATGCCGACAAGTTTCCGCTCCGTCTCCACGTTCTTGACGGCACGCTGTCCCTTCGCAACGACGGTCAGATAACCGCCATCCGCCACACAGCGATCGCCCAGCCACACGCTCAGGCGGGTGTAGCCCTCCATATCAGCGGTTGGGGTGATAGAGAAGCTCATGTCGCCGCTCGGATTCGACCACTTCGCTTCCGCCAGCACTGTACCCTTGTCATCGCGCAGCTGGAAGATGTTGTTGCCCTTGACGATGGTGGATGAATTCGTCACCGTCATGCGGACGCTCATCTTCTTGCCCACCGTGCCGAAGTTGATGCCCAGATAGAACTGCACGTTCGGCAGGCGCTGGATAGTCAGCGTGTGCTTGCCCGTGCCGGTGTAGCCGTCGCCGCTCTGCAGCTCAAAGACGACCTTGCCGCGCTCCTCCACCACCTGCGTCGGAACGGTCAGCATGGTACTCTTCTGCCCTGCCGGGATGACCACGGAATACGCGCCATCCAAGCCGTCGCAGGTCAGGGAAACCGTCAGGTCTTTGTCGCTTGCGGGCGACACGTTCAGCTTCAGCGTATAATCATAGCCGCCGTTGATTTGCCCGTTTTTCTCGGCAAAGGTAACTTTCACGCCGTCCGCCAGCGCGACGGACATCAGCAGCGCCAGCATTATGCCCAGCGCACAGAACCATTTTTTCATGTGCAGCCTCCATTGGTCGTCGATCGTTGATATATCTGCTCGGACATACACGTCCACTTCTATTATACCATTGATTGAAAAGGAACACAAGTGCAAAAAACGCCGCTCCGCTTAACCATATTCAGTCAGCGGGGCGGCGCGATGTGTCAGGGGATTACTGCTCTGCCAGCTCGTTCAGCATCTCAACGATGCTGCGGCTGTTCTCCAGCTGATTCTCCATGCCTTCGACAATCTGCTCTTCCGCAGTCGTCTCATCCGCATCCGCGTGCAGGACAACCGGCAGCTGCTTGCCGACGAACTGCTCCGCGAAGGCGTCCAGCATTTCCTGCGTCAGACCTTCGATTTCATTTTCCAGCGTCAGCTTCAACTCCAGCACCGTGTTGTTCGCATCCAGATGCAGTTCAACATCAAGCGTGTATTCGTCCGGCAGCATAGACGTGATGGTGGTGGTAAGACCTCTTACTTCAGCAGCGGGTTCTTCCGTTGCTTCGGGTTCGGCAGTGGGTTCTTCCGTCGCTTCGGGTTCAGCGGCGGGTTCTTCCGTCGCTTCGGGTTCGGCGGTGGGCTCTTCCGTCGCTTCGGGTTCGACGGTGGGCTCTTCCGTCGCTTCGGGTTCGACGGTGGGTTCTTCCGTCGCTTCGGGTTCGGCGGTGGGTTCTTCCGTCGCTTCGGGTTCGGCAGTGGGTTCTTCCGTCGCTTCGGGTTCGGCAGTGGGTTCTTCCGTCGCTTCCGGCTCGACGGCGGGTTCTTCCGTCACAGCGGGCTCGGCAACGGGTTCTTCCGTCGCAGCGGGCTCGGCGGTGGGTTCTTCCGTCGCTTCGGGTTCGACGGTGGGTTCTTCCGTCGCTTCGGGCTCGACGGCGGGTTCTTCCGTCACAGCGGGCTCTTCCGTCGCTTCGCCGTTCAGCGCGCTCTGCGCCAAGCCGAGGTTCTGCATCAGCTCATCCAGCTGCGCGGACACATTGTCGAGGTAGCCCTGCGCCGCCGCCTGATTCGCCTTTGCGGTGTCCAGTTCAGCGGTCAGCGTTTCCACCTGCGCCTTGTTCGCTTCGTTTTCGTCGTTCAGCACAACCAGCTGGGCTTCCAGCTCCGCCACCTTTGCGGTGGATTCTTCCAGCACCAGCTGCGCTTCGCGGAGGTCATTCTGCGCGGTGGTCAGTTCCGCCTGCGCCGTCTCCTTGTCGGCAATGGTCTGCTGGAGTTCGGTGTTGCTGGCGGCCAGCTGACCGTTGACCTCATCCAGCTGACTGGACAGGTTATTCGACCGCACGAACAGGGCGACCATCACGATGACCGCCACGACCAGCACGACGATGAGTGCAAACAGGGAAACTTTCTTCTTCTCGCTGTTTTCCGGCGTGTTCTGTGCCGGCGTCTGGGACTTGTTTTCGGACATGGGAACTTCCTCCTTGCTTTGTCAGTCGAATCTCAGGCTGTGAATAAATGCGGCTGGTATACTATTCCCAAATGCGAATGCGCAAGCAGATAGCGCAAGTGAATTGGGGAATAGGCTCACTCCTCTGCCTGCCCAAGGAGCTGCCGTGCGGCGTCCACCTGCGCCTGAAGGGATGAAAGCGTCTTTTGCAGCGTCTCCACCTCTCCGATCAGCTCACTGTCCGGGGTCCGAAGGAGAGCGAGCTGCTGCGTGAGCGTTTCCGCCTGCGCCGCTAATTCCGCATTCTCGCTGCGGAGCGTCTTGCGCCGGGCGCGGAGTTCCTGCTCGCGCGCGGACGCTGCATCCGCTTCGGGCTGCACCGCCTGCAATTGCGCCAGCGTTTCCGGCAGGTCAACGTCGATTTGCGCGCGCTGCGTCTGCTGGAGCTTCAACCGCGCCAGACTTGCATCCAGCTGCAATTGCGTCAGCCGAAGCTGCTCGCTCTGCTGTGTCAGCCGAACCGCCAGCACACACAGCGCCACACATACCACACACATCACCGCGACAAAAATGGCGCGGAATCCCTTGGAAACTTGCGGCAGCATACTGCTTCCTCCTCTTCCAGTCTCGCCAACAGGGAGCCTTTCTATTCTCTATTGTAGCATATTCCGGTACAAATTGCAAAGCAAAAGCGCTGAAAAATGCCGCTCGTTCGGCAAATTGTTACAAATCATTCATTTTTTGAGCCGCGTCGGCGAGACTTTTGGCGAGATAGTCCAAATTTTCCTGTCGGCAGACGGTATCGCGGGAAGTGTGGATGCGCCCGGTGATGAGTCCCACCCCCGCGCTGTGGTGGTATGCCGATACGCCCACCCCGCACACGAAGCGCCGATAATCGCCCGCGCCTTGCACACCCGCGCGCCCGAAGAACTGCGTCGACACGCCGGATGCCATTGCGTTTTCTTCAAGGGATTCGCGGACGACGGCGTATTCCGGCTTGTCCTGCGCCATTTTCGGGGCGCTGATGACAAACGTGTCGCCATCCCCGACGCAGTTGAGGTCAACAAGCAGCTTCATCGTCTGCACTTCGACGTGCTGTGCGCCGTAACTCTTTGCGCCGCGGCTGCCCGTCTCCTGATGATCAAAGAGGATGAACGCCGTCTTTTCGCGCGCTTCAGGGGACAGGCGCTGCATCGTCTCCAGCAGGGCGGCAATGCCGGATGTGTTGTCATTGACGTTATGCTTGTTCGCCGCGCCGAACATCATCAGCAGCATCAGCGCCAGATAGGCAAAAAAGAACGTCAGAATCAGCCAATCGCCGCTTTTCGTCGCCAGCCCGACCACCGTGCCGATCAGCAGAGAAATCAGCAGCATTCCCAGCAGCACCGCGCCCTGCGCGAGGATATACACCGGGAAATTCCGGGGGATGCGCAAATCGGGCACGCCGATGGTCGCCGCCGTATCGTAGTGGGCGCTGATGAGCAGTTCGGCATTTTGAGGGTCGCCGGCGACGATGTTGCGGTGGCGCAGCTTGTCCTTTCGGTTCATGCCGTCCACATAGGGGCGATACCCCATTTCGCGCATCTTCGCCATCACCCACTTCTCGAACGCCCGCTTCTGCGCCGTCGTTTTGCGGATGGGGAACTGCGCGTCGATTTCTTCGCGTATGGTCATGCTTGCTCCTTCCCGACGACCTGCCGGAGGACGGCTTCCACCGTGTCCGCCACGCCCTGCAGGGTGATTTCGTCGTACGTCGTGTCATGTTTGGTATGAATTTTGCTGCAGTACCAGCCTACATGCTTTTTCTTGCGGCAGGCGCAGATGCCCACGCCGAGCTTGAAGTATTGGCGAAACTGCGCCTTTTGTACTTTGCTTTTGCGCACCGGAAACCGCGCATTGACCTCCTGCATCCAGCGATTCGTATTCATTTTTTCTGTTCCTTTTCCGTGTACGGCACGACCTCCACCACCGTCAGCGTGTCTCCTTCGACGACAAAGCGAATATCCACCTCGCCATACGGCACGCCATACACGCGCTTTCCGTCATGCTGATACGCCGGGCGCGGGTCTTGCGCGAGCAAGCCCATCACGGCGGGCAGATTCTGCTTGGGAACGTACTTTTTGAGCTTCTCCGGAAAATCCACCGTCAGGTGATGGCGTTCGGTCTGCTCGGTGAACCCGCCGACCGCGTCCGGCACGCTGTCCACATACGGCAGGTACGGCTTGATGTCCACAATTGGCGTGCCGTCCATCAAATCCGCGCCGGAGACGACGAGCGTGATGCGCCCGTTCTCCTCCTCCATGCGAATCAAGCGGACAACCGTCAGACCGATGCGGTTCGGGCGGAACGGCGAGCGCGTCGCGAACACACCCAATCGGGTATTGCCGCCCAGCCGCGGCGGGCGCACGGTCGGCCGCCAATCGTCCTGCTGCGCGCGGTCGAACTCCCAGAGCAGCCATAGGTGGGAGTAATCCTCAATGCCGCGGAACGCCTCGCGGACGCTGTACTTTTCCGCCATCACGACGCGGGAAATCACCTCCGGCACAAGCCCCGACTGCCGCGGCACGCCGAATTTCTCCCGAAAGCCGTTTTCGATTCGTGCAATGATTTCCATCCAGATTCCTCCCCTTTTCCATACGGGATAAGTATAGCCCACCCGCGCCCTCCCGTCAAGGGGCGGAAGCAGAAAGGAATTTCTGTCAATTTTGCATTTGGCAAGAGGATTTTTCTTGGCTGATGGAGAATTATATTCGCAGGATTTCGCGCCTGCGGGCGCGAGGAGGTGAATCCCCTTGGTAGAAGCCCGCCACATTACGATGGATTTCCGCATCGACCAGAACCGCACCACCAACCTCAAGGAGTTTGTCGTCGACACCCTCCGCCGCCAGACGCATACCACCACCTTCCGCGCCCTCGATGATGTATCCTTCACCGCCGAAAAGGGCAGTGTCACCGGGCTGATTGGCCATAACGGCGCGGGAAAATCCACCCTGCTCAAAATCATCAGCGGCATTTACCCGCCCACCAGCGGCAGCGTCGCCCTGCAGGGCACGCTTGTGCCCATGCTCGAACTCGGCAGCGGCTTCGACGCGGAACTCACCGGGCGGGAGAATATCTTCCTCAACGGCGCAATTCTCGGCTACTCGAAGGATTTTCTGCACGACAAAGCGCCGGAAATCATTGCATACAGCGAACTCGATCGTTTCATCGACCGTCCGCTGAAAACGTACTCGTCCGGAATGCTCGCGCGTCTGGCTTTCTCCATCGCCACCGTCGTTCAGCCTGATATTCTGATTGTGGACGAAATTCTTGCCGTCGGCGACGAGCGTTTCCAGCGCAAGAGCCGCGCGCGGATGCTTGAGCTCATGTCCGGCGGCGCGACAGTGCTGTTCGTCAGCCATAATTTAAGCCAGATTCGCGAACTCTGCGACCGCGTAATTTGGCTGGAGCACGGTAGAATCCGCGCGCAGGGCGACGCAAAGTCCCTGTGCGACGCATACGAAAGGGAGGCAGCCCCATGAGTGAGCAGACGCCGCGCCGGCGCCGGGCTGATCGGGCATATACGCCGGAGGAAAACGAAGCCGCGCCCTGCCGCCGCCGCATGAATGCGGACGAACCCCCGCGCCGACGCCGAACGCGCGAGTATTATTCGCCTGAGGAGTTCATCCCGTACCCTGCGGCGGATTCGTTCGACACCATGCCGCCAGACATCCCGTTCGATATGCCTCCGGACACGCCGTCAGCGCCCCCGAAACGGAAATTCCGTCTGCCGCCGCTGGGCGAATCGCTGCGCAGGACGATGCAATTGCTCCGTTCTGCGCGCCCGGATTTTCCCTTCCACAGTCCGCATGGGGTCGGCGACTTGCTGAACATGCTGCTGGATGTGCTGCTGTGGCTGCCAAAACTGACGGTGCATTTGACGCTGTATGCCTGCCGTTACCTGCGCGCATCCGTCCGCTATGCCGTGGAGGGCGCAACGCCGCTCTGGCAGGCGTTTCTGCTCCGCCCGTACAGCTGGGCGGGGTTCTATCTGCTGCTTGGTGTGCTGGCATTCGGCGGTGTTCATCTGATGTCGCGCGGGTCAACGGGCGCATCGTTCGCCGGATTCGTGCTGCTGCTCGCGCCGCTGGCGTGGGGCATCGTGCTGGGCTGGGCGGCGGCGAACGCGCTGCACCGGCACTGCTTCTTCTCCCGGTGGACGTTCGTCGCGCTGGAAGTGCTGTGCGCCATCGGCATTGCGGGCGCTGCGCTGGGCTATCCCATTGCACTGCTTGCGTCGGCGCCGCTGCCGCTGTGGATGCTCACGGGCGCTCTGCTCCTGCGCCGCACGACGCTGCAATCCTTCTCCCCTGCCGCCATCGTCGATTTCTTCCAGCGCCTGAAGCCGCGCTGGGAACTGCGGCGAATCGGGCTGCACACGGCAGCGACCGTCAGCTACACTGCACCCGTCAAACACAATCGCTTCTTTATTGAGCTGCAATGTACGCATCCGAGCACGGGGAATGCGCTGATTTTGTTTCATACTTCCACCATTGAACCGGCGCTGGGGCAGAAGGTGCATGTGATTCTGCATCCGACGGAGGAAGACATATATGAAGTGGACTTGACGACAAGCATTCCGCGGGTGAAGATTCGGAAGAATGACTTGTGGCGGAATCGGGAATAAGATAGCATCGGAGGTATCAGCATGGAATCATCCCTCAACATTCAGAAAATCGTCAAGCCCTCCTTTGCCGTTATCGGCATCGAAGGCTCGACAGACGACGGCGAAGGCTTCATCCCCATGCTCTGGTCGGATGCGAACGCCCACTTCGACGAAGTCTCCCCCGTCGCCAGCCGCGACGAAAACGGCGCGCTGCTCGGCATTTGGGGCGCGATGAGCGACGAAACCCGTTCGTTCCTGCCGTGGACAGACGGCTTCTCGCGCGGGTTGTACCTCGCGGGCGTGGAATGCCCCGTCGACGCGGAAGTGCCGGATGGGTGGACGAAGTGGGTCGTGCCGGGGTATGAGTACCTCGCCATAGAGAATCGCCGCGCGGACACGTTCAGCCGCATGGTCGATTACTTCCGCGAAAATGGCGTGAAGCTCGTCGGCGCGGTGCAGGAATTCACCGACCCGAAAACGCAGCAGGAGTATCTGTACTTCCCGATTCGGGCATTATGACAGCTTGACGCATTCCCAAACGGATGCTATAATACCCCATGAATCTGATGCAGAGGTGAACATGATGGCAGAAGAATGTACGCATGACTGCTCCTCGTGCGGGAGCGCGTGCGCATCGCGGCAGAAGCCGCAGAGTTTGCTTGCCCCGGCGAACGCGGGCAGCCGGGTGAAGAAGGTCATCGGCGTTGTCAGCGGCAAAGGCGGCGTGGGAAAATCGCTGGTGACGGGTCTGCTCGCGTGCGAAACGGCACGGCGCGGGAAAATCGCCGGGGTGCTGGATGCGGACATCACCGGGCCGAGTATGCCGCGCATTCTGGGCATCCGCGACAAGGCGGTCGGCAATGAGCTGGGCATCCTGCCGCAGGAAGCCGAAAACGGCGTGAAGGTTATGTCCATCAACCTGCTGCTGGAGCACGACACCGACCCCGTTATCTGGCGCGGCAGCCTGATTGCGGGCACGGTGAAGCAGTTCTGGACGGATGTGTGCTGGGGGGATGTGGACTGCCTGTATGTGGATATGCCGCCGGGAACGGGCGACGTGCCGCTGACGGTGTTCCAGTCGCTGCCGGTGGATGGCATCGTGATTGTCTTAAGCCCGCAGGAACTGGTCGGCATGATTGTGGAAAAAGCCGTCAAAATGGCGCAGATGATGAACATCCCCGTGCTGGGCTTGGTGGAAAACATGGCGTACATGACCTGCCCGGACTGCGGCAAGCGCCTGTACCCCTTCGGCGAAGGACGCACGGCGGACGTCGCGAAGCAGTATGGACTGCCGATGCTGGCGCAATTGCCGATTCAGCCCGAAATTGCCAAGAAGTGCGACGAAGGCCGCTTGATGGACATTCAGCTGCCGGAAATGGGCAAAGCAGTGGATGCCGTGCTGAAATGCAAGGTTCGCAAGCATGAATAATCGAATCCCGTCGGAATCCTCCGGCGGGGTTTTTCATATCGAAACGGTTTTCGCAGCAGGAAAATCCGGCGCCCATGTCGAATTATAGTTGATTCAGCGGAACAAATCCGCGTTTTTCTCCGTCTAATCCAGCGGAAAGGGAGGAAAAGCGCCGCTTGTTTCGTTATATCATTGGAAGGCGTGGGCTTTTCGCCACTTTCCGGCAGGGGAAGTGCAATTTAGCCCTTGCACACTGCCCGATAAATGTGTACAATATAGATGGGCGATTGCCCATACGCCTCTTTCCGGCAAATCCGGCGGGAGGATAACGCTTGCTCCGCTCGCCCTGAGTGTGAAGGAAGGGAATTATCATCATGAAGAATCATGCCGCTGCAACTGTTCGCAACCGCATTCTCAAGGGCGCTGCCCTGTGCGGTGTTTTGGCGCTGTCCATGACGCTGACGGGCTGCTTTGTGCCGCCGGACGACCTGTCGGGCGACCTGTCCAATCAGGGTGTTGTTTACAATACGGTTGCTGTCTCAGCGCCCCCGCGCACCGCCACGCCCACTCCTTCGCCCACGCCGACGGTTGAATCCGTTTTTAATTTCGGCACGAACACCGCTACGCCGACGACACAGCCGGGCGTGATTACGTCCAACGGCATTGTCACCGTGGTGACCACGCCGCCCGGCAGCGTCGCCACCACCGCGCGGCCGACCGCAACGCCCACGCCGACTGCGGCGGCCGTTCTCAAAAAAGGCTCGTCCGGCGCTGACGTCAAGACGCTCCAGCGCCGCTTGAAGCAGCTGGGCTACTACACCGGCAGCGTTGACGGCGATTTCGGCGACGCGACGGAGAAGGCGCTGCGCGCGTTCCAAGACCGCAACAATCTGCTGGTGGACGGCATCGCGGGCAAATCGACGATGGCAAAGCTGAACAGCTCCAACGCTGTCAAGGCAGCCGCCGCAACCGCTACTCCGCGCAAGACCGCAACCCCCAAGCCGAAAACCACCGCGACCCCAAACCTCTCCACTGAGTATTATCTCCAGAGCGGTTCGTCCGGCACACGCGTCCGCACGCTGCAGGCGCGCCTGATTGAACTGGGCTGGATGGCGGGTTCGCCGGACGGCAACTATGAGGGTGCGACCGAATACGCCGTCAAAGCGTTCCAGAAAAAGTACAAGGGCCTGTATACGGACGGTGTTGCCGGGCCTTCGACGCTGCAAACGCTGTATTCTTCCTCCGCGGCGAAATCCTCCACGCCCGTTTCCTCCATCGGCACGACGCTGGAGTCCGGCATGAAGAACAGCGGCGCCGTCAAGGCGATGCAGACGCGCCTGAAATCCTTGGGCTACCTGACCGGCACGGCGGACGGCTCTTTCGGCGACGCGACAAAGGCGGCAGTGATTGCCTTCCAGACGGCGAACGGCCTGAAGGCGGACGGCAAAGCGGGCACATCCACCCTGAACCGCCTCTATTCCGATGCGGCGATTGCTGCCAGCTCCATGCCGACGGCGACTGCTTCCACCTCTGTGGACGGCTACACGACGCTCTCCGAGGGCGACACCGGCACGGCGGTTCGCAATCTCCAGAAGGCGCTGAAAAACAAGGGTTACTATTCCGGCAGCGTGGACGGCAAGTACGGTGCGGCAACGACGGCGGCAGTCGTCGCGTTCCAGTCAGCGCAGGGCTTGCGCGTGGACGGCAAGGCAGGTCCCGCGACCCAGCGTGCGCTGTTCACTACCTCCAGCAGCACGGATACATCCAAGTACACCACGCTCCGACCGGGTGACAGCGGCGCGGCGATTCGCCAGCTGCAGACGACGCTGAAGCAGAAGGGCTATTATACCGGCACGATTGACGGCGATTACGGCTCCGGCACAACGGCGGCGGTCAAGGCGTTCCAGAAGAAGATGAACATCACGCCGGTGGATGGCATTGCGGGCGACAAGACGCTGACGCTTCTGTACTCCTCTGGCGCGGTGGACAGCGACGAATACGCGACGCTGCGCCCCGGCGACACGGGCGCGGCAGTGCGCACCATGCAGGCGACGCTGTACGAACTGGGCTACTACGACGGTTCGCGCGACGGCGTGTACGGCGCAACGACGCAGGATGCTGTCCGCGCATTCCAGATTCGCAACAAGGTGAAGCCGGTGGACGGCATCGCGGGCAACAAGACGCTGACAAAACTGTACAGCGGCACAGCGGTTGCGGCGGCGGCGAAAACGACGGAGTACAAAACGCTCCGCAAGGGCGACCGCGGCGACGAAGTGGTGCAGATGCAGGACAGCTTGCAGCAGCTTGGCTATCTGGCAACCGTCACGGGCTATTACGATGATGCGACCGTCGCGGCGGTTCGCTCCTTCCAGTCCCGCAACGGGCTTTCCGTGGACGGCTCCGCGGGTCAGGAGACCCTCGCGGTGCTCTACGGCAGAAATCCCCGCGCGGCATATTAAGGGAGAACCCAAGGGGCGCTGCCCCTTGACCCTGCCAAAGGGTCTTCGACCCTCTGGACTCCCTTCTCGCGATTGAGTTGAGCACACTTTCATACAGTGTCCGCGTGTTTATTTCTAAGAATACAGTCCAGCTTGGCGCGTTTGCACGGCTGGACTGTTCTCTTATCCACAGCTTTTCCCCGTCTTCCACCGAAAGGAGGGATTTCTGTGCAGAAAATCCGCTTTCTCCCCCTGCTGTGCGTTCTGCTGATGCTCTTCACCGCCCCGACCCTGCTCGCCCAGCAGGAGCCGGATACGCCCTATCCGGCGGGAACCATGCTCTCTGTCCGCATGATGCCGCCCGGCGAACGTAGCCTGCGCAATTTTCTGTATCCAAAACTCATGGCGCAGGAAGCCAGCATTAAGCTTCCCGCCGGAACGTCCTACAATCTGCTGGTACAGACCTTGGATAACATGCGCAACGACTATCCGGAGCTGTTTCACATCGAATCCTACCGTGTCCATTATCAGCGCAATCAGCCGGATGTCGCCCAAAGCATTTCACCGCGCTACCTTTGTTCCGCCGAAGAAGCATCAGCCTTGCGCAAACAGCTGCTGGAAACAGCTCAGTCATGGGTGGACGAAAATCCCGACCCGCTGGCGCTGTACGAGCGGCTTGTACAGAATACAACCTATTCACCCGACAGCATGTGGCAGCACGCGGCCGTGGGCGCTTTGCTGTATGGCGAAGCCACCTGCGCAGGATATGCGCAGGCGATTTCACTGCTCTATCGGCTTGCGGGCATTCCATGCGCAACCATCATCGGCGAAGCGTCAGACACAAGCGGCGAAACCGGTTTGCATGCATGGAATGTGACCAATTTCGGCTTTCTTGACGCAACATGGGGGGCCGCTTTCGATGGGCATGTGTTCCACAGCAACTACGCCATGGGTGAAGCGGATATGTCCATCGACCACACGCCCAATCGCGGGTACACTTTCCCCGACCTGAGCGGCGTTCCGAACTACTATCAGGCGCACGGGCTGTACGTCTCCACCGAGCAGGAACTGCTGACCCAGCTGATGCGTCTTGTGGACGGTGAAACCGTGGAGATTCAGCTTTCGCCCGACCTGTACGCACGGTATACAGCGGCTATGAAGGACAAGCCGTCCGATATTGTCACCTTTTGCGCCGAAGCAGCCGGGGTGGAAATTCCCTTCTACGACCCATGCCGCATCCTGTCCGACAAGGCGCATCGCGTTTTGCTGCTGATTCCCCACCCTGAATTGGCGGAGCAGTAACAGCAGTTTGCACGAGCGTAAAGGCAGATTATTGCCCCTGAGCACTTGCATGTTCGGGGGCTTTCATGTTATAATGAAAGAGTAGTGTGTCTATTCGGGAATAGGTGCGCTCATATGATTGTGATTTTCCAAATATTATCAGAAATTGTTTCTATATTGAAAGGAGAACTTTATGTTCGATTGGGTCAAAAAACTGCTGGGCAGCAGCAATGACGCGGAGGTCAAAAAGCTGCAAAAGACGGTCAACGCCGTGGAAGCCCTCGAAGATGAATACAAAGCGCTGACGGATGAGCAGCTGCGCGCCAAGACGGATGAATTCCGCGCGCGCCTGCAAAACGGTGAAACGGAGGACGACATCCTGCCTGAGGCGTTCGCCGCCATCCGCGAAGCCGACGCCCGTGTGCTGGGGATGCGCCCGTACCGCGTGCAGGTGATGGGCGGCCTGGTGCTGCATCAGGGGCGCATCGCCGAGATGAAGACCGGCGAAGGCAAAACGCTGGTCTCCACCCTGCCCGCGTACCTGAACGCGCTGTCCGGCAAGGGCGTGCACGTCGTGACCGTCAACGACTATCTGGCGCGCCGCGACAGCGAATGGATGGGCAAAGTCCACCGCTTCATGGGGCTGAGCGTCGGCCTGATTGTCCACGATCTGGACAGCGCCGAACGTCGCGCCGCCTATGCCTGCGACATTACCTACGGCACGAACAATGAACTGGGCTTCGACTACCTGCGCGACAACATGGTCATCCGCCAAAGCGAGCTGGTGCAGCGAGGCCACAACTTCGCCATCGTCGACGAAGTGGACTCCATCCTGATTGACGAAGCGCGCACCCCGCTGATTATCTCTGGCGCGGGCGACAAATCTACCGACCTCTACGCGAAGGTGGATGCGGTCGTCCGCACGCTCAAGCGTGACGTTCACTTCGAGATTGAAGAGAAGAAAAAGGCCATCAGCCTGACCGACGAGGGCGCCCAGCGCGTCGAAGCCGCGTTCGGCATCACCAACATCAACGACGCGGAAAATGCCGAGCTGAACCACCACGTCAGCTGCGCCCTGCGCGCCAACTTCCTGATGAAGCGCGACGTGGACTACGTCGTCAAGGACGATCAGGTCATCATCGTTGATGAATTCACGGGTCGCCTGATGATTGGCCGCCGCTACTCTGAGGGTCTGCATCAGGCGATTGAAGCCAAGGAGCATGTGACCATTGAGCGCGAAAGCCGCACACTGGCGACCATCACCTTCCAGAACTATTTCCGCATGTACCACAAGCTCTCCGGCATGACGGGTACGGCGAAGACTGAAGAGGACGAGTTCCAGAACATCTACTCGCTGGACGTCGTGCAGATTCCCACCAACAAGCCCAACATCCGCAAGGACTTGGACGACATGGTCTACAAGACGAAGAAGGCGAAGTTCAACGCCGTTGTGGACGCGATTGCGCAGGTGCACGCAAACGGTCAGCCCGTGCTGGTCGGCACGGTCACGGTTGAAACGAGCGAAATGCTCTCCGCCATGCTTCAGCGCCGCGGCATCCAGCATGAGGTGCTGAACGCCAAGAACCACGCCAAGGAAGCTGAAATCGTCGCGCAGGCAGGCCACTGGGGCGCCGTCACCATTGCCACCAACATGGCTGGCCGCGGCACGGACATTCTGCTGGGCGGCAACCCGGAGTTCCTCGCTCGCCGCGCCATGCGTCAGGACGGCTATGACGAGGAAATCATTGAAGCCGCGACAGGGCACGCAGAAGATGTGTCCGACGAAATCCTTGCCGCGCGCGAAAAGTACCAGTCCCTCTACAAGGACTTCAAGCGCACCACCGACGAAGCGCATGACCGCGTGCTGCAAACCGGCGGTCTGCACATTATCGGCACGGAACGCCATGAATCCCGCCGCATTGACAATCAGCTGCGCGGCCGTGCGGGTCGTCAGGGCGACCCCGGTTCGACCCAGTTCTTTATTTCGCTGGAGGACGACCTGATGCGTCTCTTCGGCGGCGACCGCATCATGCCGATGGTCGAGCGTCTGGGGCTCAAGGACGACGAGCCGCTTCAGGCGGGAATGCTCACCAAGCAGATTGAATCCGCGCAGAAGCGCATCGAGGGTCGCAACTTCGAGATCCGCAAGCACGTTCTGGAATACGACAACGTGATGAACCGCCAGCGCGAGATTATCTACGGTCAGCGCCGCCGCGTGCTGATGGGCGAGAACGTCCGCGACAACATCATCGGCATGGCGTACAAGCTGATTGACGCCGCGCTCTCCCGCCACTGCGCGTCTGACGACGGCACGGATTGGGATATTCCGCAGCTGACGAATTATCTGGAAAACCTGTGCATCCACCACGGCAAGATTGCCGAATTGGAGGATGTCGTCCGCTCCGGTGACCGCGACGCGCTGGCGCAGGCGCTCAAGGACGACGCGAAGGCGTTCTACGAGGAGCGCGAGACGGCGCTGGCGGAAATCGGGCTGGACATGCGCGAAGTGGAGCGCGTTGTGCTGCTGCGCGCGGTGGATGTGCGCTGGATGGATCACATTGACGCGATGGATCGCCTGCGCGACGGCATCGGCTTCCGCGCGTACAGCGGCAAGAACCCCGTCACCGAGTACCAGATTGAAGCGGGCTACATGTTCGACGAGCTGAATCACCTGATTCGCGAGGACACGGTGCGCCGCATGTATCAGCTGCGCATTGAGCGCACGCCGGAACGTGTGCAGGCAGCGGTTCGCCCCGTCGAGGGCAAGCCGCTTGTGCCCGGCAACGGTCAGCCGCGCCAGCCCAAGCGGGTGAAGCCGTCGGAGCGCGTTGGCCGCAACGATCCCTGCCCTTGCGGTTCGGGCTTGAAGTACAAAAACTGCTGCGGCAAGGACAAAGAAACAAGGGAATAACTCCCTTGACCCATTTTCGCGATTGAGTAGGTGGCAATTCCAATGTAATTTTCGCATGTTGCGCAGGGATTTCGCCACTGCGGTGGCGACCAAAGGGCTTTCCGATCGCCCTTTGGAAACCTTCGGTGCCCTCTTGCATAGTTGGATTTAATTGTTGCTTTGATTTAGTTAGTGTGCCTTCGTTCTTCCAAGCAACATAAGCAAATTGCTGCATGGAGGGCGAATGCGAAGGGGGCAAGGGGGCGACCGCAAAGCCCCCTTGTCGCGCCCGCAGGCGCAATTCCCACTGCATCAAAATCGCACAAGCAATAATTAGGAAACCCAGCAATCCACAACAGAACCAAAAACGAGCCTTTCCTGACGATTGAAGGAGATTAAACATGGCGCTCATAGATATTCCCCAGTATCGCAGCGAACTGGCAGAGATTCGTAAATCCCTGCTTGCCGCGGGCGATGCCCTCCACATTGACCATATCCGCGAACAGCTGGATGAGCTGACCGAGGAAATGAATCAGCCCGAATTCTGGAATGACCCGGATCACTCCGCAAAGGTCAACCAGAAGGTTTCCAACCTCAAAGGCAAACTCGAACACTACGAAAAGCTGCTTTCTTCCGCCGATGATATCGAGGTCATGCTCGAAATGGCGGAAGAAGAGAAGGACGAAGACACCGTCACCGAAGCGGTGGATGAGCTGGCGACGCTCAAAGAGCATACCGACGCGCTGGAGCTGGAAACCCTCATGCGCGGCGACTACGACGACAACGACGCGGTGCTGTCCCTCCACGCGGGCGCGGGCGGAACGGAAGCGCAGGACTGGACGTCCATGCTCTACCGCATGTATACCCGCTACTGCGAGAAGATGGGCTTCACCGTCAAGCTGCTGGATTTGCTTGACGGCGACGAAGCGGGCATCAAGTCCGTCACCTTCGAGGTCAGCGGCGACCACGCCTATGGCTACCTCCGCGGCGAAAAGGGCGTGCACCGCCTCGTCCGCATCTCCCCGTTCGACGCAAACGCCCGCCGCCACACATCCTTCGCTTCGCTGGACGTCGCCCCCATGCTGGAGGACGATGATTCCGACATCGAAATCAACATGAAGGACGTCCGCGTGGACACTTACCACTCCAGCGGCGCTGGCGGTCAGAACGTCAATAAGACCTCTTCTGCTGTCCGCATGACGCACTACCCGACCGGCATCGTTGTCTCCTGCCAGACCGAGCGCGATCAGGTGCAGAACCGCGCGACGTGTATCAAAATGCTGAAGGCGAAGCTGCTGGAGCTGCGCGAGCGCGCCAAGGAAGAGGAAATGGCGAACATCAAGGGCGAAATGAAGAAGATTGAGTGGGGCAGCCAGATTCGCTCCTACGTCTTCCAGCCCTACACGATGGTCAAGGATCACCGCACGAACTACGAATCCGGCAACATTGACGACGTGATGGACGGCAACCTTGAGGGCTTCATCACCGCCTATTTGAAGATGCAGTAATGCCGAAACCCTCTCAGTGTCTGCTGGGAGGGTTCTCGCCGTTATATTGCTTTCCCCGGAAAGGAGATTTTCCGGTGCGCTATCAACTCGTTTCCATCCTGTCGGCGCTTCTGCTTTGCCTGACCATGCTGGCAGCCATCGTTTACGGGGTCGGTACGCAGCCTGCCCTGATGCAAACGCTCATGCTGCGCACCGCTCCGCCTGAAGCAACCGGCTTTCCGGCGGAGCAATACGGTGCCGCCGCCAAGCTGATTACCGATTACCTCAAGGGCGAGGGCGACTTCCAGCTCGTATTTTCCATGAACGGCATAGCATACAACGCTTTTAACGAGCGTGAGCAAACGCATATGGCGGACGTGCGGACGCTGTTCAGCCTGTGCCGTCGTTTTTCGCTGGGCAGCATCCTCCTGACGCTGGTCGGTTGGCTCTATTCCCGGAAACAGCGGTTCTTCTGGCGAATCGTCCGGCGAACCGCCTGCTGTATGCTGGCGTTTGTCGCCCTCCTTGCGCTGCTGGCGGCGATGGATTTTGACCGGCTGTTCATCCTCTTCCATCAAATCGCCTTCACAAACAACCTGTGGCTGCTCAATCCGCAAACGGATTTGCTCATCCGTTTAATGCCGACGCAATTGTTCATTGACTATGCGCAGATCATCGGCATTGTCTGGGCGGCACTGATGGGGATTCTGCTCATCATTGCCACCGTGAAGCTACGAAATCAACAATAAGGGGCGTATTCCCATGACCTACACTGAATCTGCCCGCGCGCAGCTTGATGCCTTGCAGGTGAAAGACCACGTTCGCATTCTGGCGCTGGAAACCTCCTGCGACGAAACTGCCGCCGCCATCATCGAGGATGGGCGCACCATCGTCTCCAACATCGTTTTCAGCCAGATTGACCTCCACGCGCTCTATGGCGGCGTCGTGCCGGAAATCGCCAGCCGTGCGCACGTCGAAGCCTGCGACCGTGTGATTGACGAGGCGCTCCGGGCAGCGAACATGCGCTTGCAGGATATTGATGCCCTCGCCGTCACCTACGGGCCGGGACTTGTCGGCGCGCTGCTCACCGGCGTCAGCTGCATGAAGGGCCTGAGCTACGCCGCAAACAAGCCGCTCATCCCCGTCAACCACATCGAAGGGCATGTGTCCGCGAACTACATCTCCAATCCGGACTTGAAGCCGCCATTCCTGTGCCTTGTCGTGTCGGGCGGACACAGCCACATCGTCCGCGTGAACGACTACGGCGATTACACCTTGCTTGGTCAGACGATGGACGACGCGGCGGGCGAAGCGTTCGACAAAGCGGCGCGCGTGCTGACGCTCCCTTACCCCGGCGGCCCACGCATCGACGCACTGGCGGAGGAGGGCGACCCGCATTTCCTCTCGCTCCCGCATCCGCACACCCCCGGCAAGTACGACTATTCCTTCTCCGGCATGAAAACGGCGTTCCTGAACGCGGCGAACAAGATGGAGATGAAGGGCGAACCGCTCCCGAAGGCGGATATGGCGGCGTCGTTCCGCTACGCCGTCGTTTCGGCACTGGTGGAAAAGGCGATGCTGGCGGCGAAGGATACTCACGCCCCAGCGCTTGCAATGGCGGGCGGCGTTTCCGCGAATCGTCTGCTGCGCCGGATGATGCAGGAGGCCGCCGACAAGGCGCATCTGCCACTGTACATGCCGCGGCTCGACCTGTGCACCGACAACGCGGCGATGATTGGCTCTGCGGCATACTATCGGATGAAGAAGGGCGAGCTTGCGCCCCTGACGCTCAACGCCACACCGTCGCTCCGGCTGGTGTAATACTATTTTCTGCATTCGTCTGCGCCATCTGCTTGCGCCTTTTCCGCTCTGGCGTCCGGTCGTTCCATTTAGCGTAGCACTGCTACGCTGCATTTCACTCCCGTTAGCCAGAACGAAAAATTCGCGGCGCATCTTGGCGCATTCTCATTTGAAAATAGTATAAGCCTATTATAATTAGGAAGAAATTTTTCACGGCAGCGAATCATCCCATTCATCATTCATTCCAACCAAGGAGGATTCCGCATGAAGAACAAAAACGTCTGGCAGGCGGTCAAATTCACGCTGTTCAGCGCATCCGCCGGGCTCATTCAGCTCATCAGCTTCGCCCTGCTGCATGATGTGTTCAAGATTCCCGATTACAACGCCTGTTACCTTCCCTCGCTGATTCTGTCCGTCCTGTGGAACTTCACGTTCAACCGCCGCTACACGTTCCGTTCGGACGGCAACGTCAAGCGTGCAATGCTGCTGGTCGCGCTGTACTACGTCGTGTTCATCACGCTTTCCAGATGGTGGAGCACGGAACTGGTTGCAGTCGGCGTACACGACTGGCTGATTGAAGTCATCAACATGCTCGTCAACTTCGTGACCGAGTTTTTGTTCCAGAAGTTTGTGGTCTATCGCGGGACGATTGACACGAACGAGCTGGCAAAGAAGGAGCAAGCGTAATGCCGTTTGACTACAAAAAGGAGTACCGCGCGTTCTATCAGCCGCCGAAAGTGCCGGAAATCATCGACGTGCCGGAAATGCAGTTCGTGTGCCTGTCCGGTACGGGCGACCCGAACGAGGAGGGCGGCGCGTATCAGCAGGCGCTCGGCGTGCTGTACGCGGTCAGCTACACATTGAAGATGAGTCCGCGTGCTGGACACCTGATGGACGGCTTTTTCGATTACGTCGTGCCGCCGCTGGAAGGCTTCTGGCAGCAGGACGGCGTATCAGGCATGGACTACGAGCGCAAGGCGGATTTCCGCTGGCTATCCGTGATTCGCGTACCGGATTTCGTGACAGCGGAGGATTTCCGCTGGGCGGTGGAAACGGCGTCAGAAAAGAAGAAGCTGGACTGCTCCCGCGCTGAACTGCGCACGATTCGCGAAGGACTTTGCGTGCAGATGATGCACATCGGCGCATACGACGACGAACCCGCGTCGGTGGCGCAGATGGATGCGTTTCTGCGCGAAAACGGTTATGAAAATGACTTCACGGCGGAGCGGCTGCATCACGAGATTTATCTTTCCGACCCGCGGAAAACAGCGGCGGAGAAAAGGAAAACCGTGATTCGGCATCCGGTGAGGAAATAGCAAACCGAAAGGAGGATGTTCCACATGCGCGAAAAAGCGCCGCATTTAGTACAGTATCAAGGGTCAAAGCGAGTGCTTGCGCCGCAGATTCTGCAATATATGCCCTCTCATTTTCATCGGCTGATTGAGCCTTTTGCCGGAATGGCGGCGGTCAGCATTGCGGTCGCGCAGGGAAAGCTCACAGACTGCTTTCTCATCAATGACCTGAACGCCCCCTTGCTAAACCTCCTGCAAGCAGCAGTCGAGACACCGCAGGAGCTGCTTTCTGCCTATTCCGCATTGTGGCAGCAGCAATTCGACTACGGCGAGAATCATGTTCAGCATTATTATGCGGTTCGCGACCAATTTAACAGCGGAGATACTTCGCCCGCAAACATGCTGTACCTGCTTGCGCGCTGTGTCAAGGGTGCAGTCCGCTATGGGCAGGCTGGGAACTTCAATCAGTCGCCGGACAAACGGCGGCACGGCACAAATCCAATTACGCTGTCTGCCAATCTATTTCAGATTTCTGACCTTTTGAAAGGAAAAACAGCCTTTTGCGCGCTGGATTATCATGAAATCTTGAACATGGCGTCTCCCAGTGATTTAGTGTACATGGATCCGCCATATCAGGGTGTAACCAACTGCCGTGACCGACGTTACCTGTCCGGTGTTACATTTCAGGACTTTGCGGAAGCTGTTCTTCAGCTGAACAAACGCGGCATTGACTTTCTCATCAGCTACGACGGAATCTGCGGAGAAAAATCCTATGGTCAGGATTTGCCGCCTGAATTGCACTGCAAAAAAGTGCTGCTGAATGCCGGTATTTCCACGCAAGCTACTTTGCTGGGGCAAAAAGCAACAACGCTGGAAGCCTTGTACATCAGCGAAAGCCTTGTTCCGCTCGTGCAGAAAACAAATGAACAGCTGAACTTTCTGGAGGCTATCGTATGACGGAATACCCGCAAGCTTTTCTTGATTTGCTCCACAGCGTAACCGCCAAACGTCCGAAAACCGTCATTGACCATATTCTTGCGCACGGCTGCATTACAACGCAGGAATTGCAAGAAGTCTATGGTTACGACCATCCGCCGCGTGCTATCCGAGACGTACGCGAATATGGAATTCCGATTGTCACCGAGCGAATCAAGGATGAAAACGGAAAAACGATTGCCGCGTATCGTTTCGGTTCACCGGATGAAGTACAGCATGCCTCTGCAAAGGCAGCTGGGCGCACAAGCCTTTCCAAAGCGTTGAAGCAAGCCTTGCTTGACAAGTACGGTTCGCGATGCGGCATCTATCTGGAAGAAATGGATGCTTCGCTGCTGCAAATTGACCATCGTGTTCCCTACGAAATCAGCGGCGAAGCGAATACAACGGATGTAGATTGCTTCATGCTGCTCAGCCCTTCTGCAAATCGGGCAAAATCTTGGGCTTGTGAGCATTGCGACAACTGGAAGGCAAAAAACAAAGCATTCTGTTTGAAATGCTTCTGGGCACACCCGGAAGCGTACGAACACATTGCCGGACAGGAAGCGCGCGCCATAGCCTTGCTTTTCACCGGAGAGGAAGTGGAAGATTACAATCGCCTGATTGAACGTGTCGGTGCTGAACACGCACAGGCATTCATCAAGCACTTGCTCCATGAACAGCTCATGTAAAAAGCCGCAGTCGCAGATTCTGTCTGCGGCTTTTTCATATGCTCCCGCACTCAAATGTTTTTTATTTTCCCCTTGTTAGACCTTGACGAATGTGGTATAATAGCGTGTGGCGGGAATGAGCCGCCAGACCCTGAGGAATAGGAGAAAAACAGCTATGGTTAAGGTCAACATTATTTCGGGTTTTCTGGGCGCGGGCAAAACGACGCTCATCAAAAAGCTGCTGACGGGCAGCGTTGCGAAGGAAAAAATCATCCTGCTGGAAAATGAATATGGCGAAGTCGGCGTGGACGGCAGCTTTATGAAGGATTCGGGCATCATCGTTGATGAGCTGAATTCCGGCTGCATCTGCTGCACGCTGGTGGGCGACTTCCAGAAGGCGGTCGATGATCTGATTGCGAAGTATCATCCTGACCGCCTGCTGATTGAGCCGTCCGGCGTGGGCAAGCTGAGCGAAATCCTCGCCGCCGTCGAGCGCGCGAAGGAACGCCACAGCGACCTCGTTGTGACCGGCTGCGCGACCGTTGTGGACGCAGGCAAGTGCCGCATGTATATGAAGAACTTCGGCGAGTTCTTCCTCGACCAGATTAAGACGAGCGCGACGGTGATTTTCAGCCGCACGCAGCTGCTGTCCGCGGAGCGCATCGAGAAGAGCCGCGCGCTGGTGGAAGAGCAGCATCCGGGCGTCCGCATCGTGACGACGCCGTGGGATGACCTGTCCGCTGATACGCTGCTGGAAGTCATTGAATCCGGCAAGCCGATGGAAATCCACCTCGATGACGACGATGATGACGACGACGAGGACGAACACGAGCATCATCATCACCACCACGACCATGATGACCATGACCACGAGGACGGCGTGTGCCCGTGCTGCGGCGGTCACCATGACGACGATGATGATGGCGACCACGACCATGAGCATCATCACCATCATGATCATGACGACCATGACGAGGATGAGCACGAACATCATCCTCACGACCACGAGGACGGCGAAACCTGCTCCTGCGGACATCACCATCATCATCACCACGGGCATGACGCAGACGAAGTGTTCGTGTCTGTCGGCGTAGAAACTGCGAACCGTTACGAGCAGGACGAGGTCAAGGCGATGCTGGACAAGCTGTCCGACGAAGAAGAGTACGGCACGGTGCTGCGCGCCAAGGGCGTGCTGCAGAACGCGGCGGGCGACTGGTTCCAGTTTGACTATGTGCCGGGCGAAAGCCAGTTCCGTCCGGGTACGCCGGATTACACCGGCCGCCTGTGCGTCATCGGTGCGCACATCGACGAAAAAGCACTGCGGGAGCTGTTCAAGGCATGAGCGAACAGGAATTTACACCAGTCTACCTGATTACCGGCTTCCTCGAAAGCGGCAAAACCCAGCTCATCAACTCCATGCTGACGGACGACAACTTCTCGCGCGGACAGAAGACGCTGGTCATCTGCTGCGAAGAGGGCGTTGAGGAATACGAAACGGCGAAGAACACGACCGTTGTCGTCCTCGACGAAGCGGACGAGATGAACACGAAGAAGATGGAGGCGCTGGACAAGGAGTATCAGCCGGAGCGCGTCATCATCGAGTACAACAGCATCTGGACGATTGAGCGGCTGGGCAGCTGTATGCTGCCGCGCAAGTGGGAAGTCGTGCAGATTATCACGACGGTGGACGCAAACACCTTCGACAACTACTTCACCAACATGCGCCAGATGCTGACCGACCCGATGAAAGTCGCTGACCTGATTCTGGTCAACCGCTGCCAGCCCGGCGCAAACAAAAGCCCGTGGCGTCGCCAGCTCAAAGCGGTCAACCCGAAGACGAACATCATCTTCGAGAACACCGACGGCACGAGCGAAGACGGCGTGGCGGACGAAGACCTCCCCTATGACATGAAGTCCGCCGTCATCGAAATCAAGGACGAGGACATTCCGACCTTCTATCTGGATTCGCTTGATCATGCCGATCGCTACGACCGCAAGACCGTGCGCTTGGTGGGGCAGGCGTTCGCTGACCGCTCGCTGCCCAAGGGCTACTACATGTTCGGGCGGATGGCGATGACGTGCTGCGCGAACGACATTCAGCCCATCGGCTGGATTACGCAGGGTATCCAGAAGCCCAGCACGAAGACATATTTCCGCCTGACCGCGCAGTGCAAGGCGGTGGACGCGCAGGGCGAAAAGATGCTGATGTTGCAGGAAGCCCGCGCGGAGATTGTCCCCCCGCCGGAAGAAGAATATCTGAATTTCAACGCATAAGATGCTGATTCATCCCCCCGATTGCTGCAAGGCAGTCGGGGGATTTGTTTTGCGCATTTTCGCCGCCGCTTGTATTTTTTTGTTTTAATATCTTGACATTTTGTACATCGTCTGTTATGATGATATTGGAAACTCGACCATCACACTATGCACACGTTGACTTGCTTCCCGTTCCGAAGGAGGAATTGAAGATGAAACGCTTGCTTGCTCTGCTGATGATGATTGCACTCTTAGGCACGTTCGCCGCGGCGGAAAATACGCAGCCCGTCCGAATTCTCGGCGCATCCTCCTATTGCCCGCCCATTGATTCCTATGCCGCGGCAGGACATTCCGTCGAACGAAGAGACGGCTCGATGAAGGACATTGCATCCGCCATCGCATCCCGCGATCCCAATATTGACATCTTCATTTTTGACTCGAACGCTGGGCTTGACCAAATCAAAAAACAGCACTATTACTATCCACTGACCGATGACAGCGATTTGATTGATAAACTCGGCGACTTGTATCCTGCCTTTCAGAATGCGCTCATGGACAATGGCAATCTGGTCGGCTGGTATGTTGATGCACAGCCGTGGGGGTGGCAAGTTCTTTCCCCTGATTTGCTGGAAGAATTGGCACTTTCCGAACCAACAACCTTTGATGAGTTGTTAGACGTTAGTAAAGTGCTGTTCGACAGCGGTCTTTTGAGCCGTGACTATGTGCTGATGCTCGAATACAGGTACACGCAGCAGGATATGCTCACGTTCTATTTGCGCCAATTCTTGATTGCCTCTGAACGAGTGGATGGGCAAATCAATTTTCTGCGTCCCGAATTTGCTCGTATTGCCGAAAAAATCAGGAATACTGTGCCTGAAACATCGAAGGAAAATTTATTCGCAGACTACGAAGTCTTTACTTCGTCTGCCGCTTCTGTCACTCCTTCCACGCGCATTGAACTAATTCCCTCTGTACTCGATGATGTACCTTCTGGTTTATATTATCTAACAGTCGTCGCCGTCATCAATCCCTATTCCAACAACATCGACGGTGCGATTGACCTAATGCACCATCTGGCGACTTACGAATCCGAAAACGCCGCACTCTGGGATTCGTCTCTCAGCAAGCCCATCATCCGTTCCGACTATGATGAAAAGGTTGCGCAATATCAGGATGAAATCGCCCGCTTGGAAGCAAAAGAGAACCGCACCGCGCAGGATGAAGATAATCTTGACCGCGCCCGCAGCAGCTTAGCCTACATCACCGAACACCCCTATTCCGTCTCCCCGGAGGACATTGCCTACTATCAAAACCTCGTCCAGTATGCCTACATCCCCGGCGACTCCCCCGTCACCTTCGACGATGCCCTCAAGACGCTCATGCAGCGCTACTTGAACGGCGCATTTGACGCGGAAGGGTTCGCCCGCGCGTGTCAGGAGCATGTCAACACGGTGTATCTCGAAATGGGGCTGACACCGATGTATGTGCCAAACTAATTCCACTTGTAAATTTTCCCGCGTTCGCTTGACAAATCAACCGCATCGTCCTATCATGGGAATAGGCGCAAAGCCAACGAAAGGGGTTTGATTTTTCATGACAAATCAGGAGAAATACGCCCAGCAGATGCAGGACGCGGGCGTTTGCGATGCGCGCGGGGCGGCGCTCTGCGCCACGGTGAAGGAGCTGCCGGACGGGAGCTTCGGCATGGTGCTGCTCGGCGTGAAGGGCAATGACCTGCTCATCTACGACACGAACATGAAGTCCGAGCCGCTCAAGCTGATGCACACCATTCCGCTCAAGGGCGTGACCGACTTCAGCACCACCAGCCTGATGGGCGAAATTCTCAAGGGCTACACGTTCCGCTTTACGTCAGATGGATTTACCTATTCGTTCAAGAACTGCCGCCGTCAAGCGTTCCTTGACGTGCTTCAGCAGGAAATCAACAAATAACATCAAGGGCTGCGCCGGAAAAGTCGGTGCAGCCCTTGCATTTTGCTTTCTTTTTCTGATATAATAGACATGTCAAGCATTATGATCACAGGAGGACGCTATGATTTCCATTCTGCCCGAAAGCAACTATGCCGCCGTCATGGCTGAGACGGTGGAGCCGTATCTGGATTCGCGCCGTCAGGAGATGGACATGCCGCTCTCCACGGGCGGAACGCTGCACGCGGAGGTCTACGAGCAGCCGGATGCGGTGCGCGCCGTCGTCATCCTGCACGGCTACACGGAATCCGCCGAGAAATTCCGCGAAATGACGTGGTATTTTCTGAACGAGAAGTTCAACGTCTACGCCATCGACCACCGCGGGCACGGCAAATCCGTCCGCAAAATTTCTGACACCTCCATCACGCACGTCGATGCGTTTTCGGATTATCTGCGCGATTTGGAGGAGTTCATGTCGGGTGTCGTCCTGCCGAGGACGGAGCATCTGCCGCGCGTGCTGTATGCGCACTCGATGGGCGGCGCGATTGGCGGCATGACGCTGATGAATCACCCGGAGTATTTCGCGCGGGCGGTGCTGACTGCGCCGATGATTGCGCCGTCGAGTGCGCCGCTGCCGCGCTGGGCGGGCAAACTCGCAGCGGACTTCATGTGCGCCATCGGCAAGCGGGAAGACCGCGCATTCATCGGCAAGCCGTTCAGCCCGGAGAACGAGCCATTCGAGACATCCTGCGCCACCAGCCGCGTCCGCTTTGACTACTACGAGTGCAAGCGCATCGACAACGCGCACTTGCAGAATTGTTCACCCACTTATGGCTGGGTACAGGAAGCGATTGGCGTGACGCAAGTACTGCTTGACCCGGTAAAGGACAAGCAGATTACCACGCCGCTGCTGCTCTGCCAAGCGTCACTGGACAAGACAGTCTGTCTGCCGGAGCAGAAACAATTCGTCGCGCAAGTCCCCAGTGCGAAACTTTCCGTTTATCCCGCGAAGCACGAAATCTACATGTCCACGAACGATGTGATGGAGAAGTATGTGCCGGAAGTGATTGGGTTCTTACGGGGGTAAAGGAGACGCCAGAGGCTCTGCCTCTGGACTCCGGCAGGGCTCTGCCCTGCACCCGCGAAGGGTCTTCGACCCTCTCGACACCCTTCTCGCGATTGAGTTGAGCGCTTCTGCATACAGTGTCCGCGTGTTTATCCAACGGACCTACGGTTCAAAAAAGAAACAAAACCCCAAAAGTATGGAAGTGGCGACCGAAGGTTTCCAAAGGGCGACCGCAAACTTCGTTTGTTTTCATGCCCTTTGGTGCGCCCGCAGGCGCATTCCCCTGCTCCAAACTTACATAATAAACAAAAAAGTCAGCACCAAAAACGCCCCTGCCTAACATAAGCAGGGGCGTTTTTGCATCATCACACCTCGCGCCCAACAGCTTCGGCGATTTTCCGAATATCCGCCATCACGTCCACAAACGCGGCGGGCGTAATCGACTGCGCACCGTCGCACAACGCGTGCGCCGGGTCGTTGTGCACCTCAATCATCACGCCGTCCGCGCCAACCGCAATCGCCGCGCGCGCAATCGGCTGCACCATCCAGCTCTTGCCGGTCGAGTGGCTCGGATCGACAATCACCGGCAGGTGGCTCAGCTTCTTCACCGCGCAGATGGCGGACAGGTCGAGTGTGTTGCGCGTGTACGTCTCGAACGTGCGGATGCCGCGCTCGCACAAAATCACCTGCTCATTGCCGCCCGCCATGATGTACTCCGCGCTCATCAGCCACTCCTCGATGGTCGCCGACAGACCGCGCTTAAGCAGAATCGGCTTTCGAATCTTCCCCAATTGTTTCAGCAGGTCAAAATTCTGCATGTTGCGCGCGCCGACCTGAATGCAGTCCACCTTATCCACGAAGGTATCAATGTCGTAGGGAGACATCAGCTCGGTCACGATGGGCAGCCCGGTCTGCTCGCGGGCATGGCAGAGCATGTCCAGCCCCTCGTATGCCAAGCCTTGGAAGGAGTACGGGGACGTGCGCGGCTTGAACGCACCACCGCGCAGCACCGTCGCGCCCGCGTCCTTCACCGCCTGCGCCACGGCGGTAATCTGCTCGTTGCTCTCCACGGAGCAGGGGCCAGCCATAATCGCCAGTTTTTTGCCGCCGACAACCGAGTTCCCGATTTTAATTTCGCTCGGCGCGGGGTGGAACGCGCGGTTTGCCTTCTTGAACGGCTCGGCGACCTTCATGATGCGTTCGACGCAGTGGAAGGATTCCAGCTGGTCGGGGTCAATGCGGCTCGTGTCGCCCGTCAGACCAAGGATGGTCATCTCCGTGCCGACAATCGGGCTGACGGATACGCCGCGCGCAACCACGGCATTGGTGACGGTGTCGATTTCCTGCTGGGTCGTGCCCTGCTTCAAGACGATAATCATGGTGTTCAACCTCCTGCGTCAATCATTATTGGCTCAAAATCATTATTGGCTCAAATGGACGAAAAAAAGCACGGAAGCCCGCAAAAGAGCTTCCGCGCCTGATGTTTTCCTCAATCGCTGCGGCTGCTGCTTCACGGTACGTCAATTTGCCCGGCGAAAAACGCCGGGAACGTAAACGGAAACAGCACAGACAGCATCATGGAGAAAATTCCTCCGTCCGGCGGCATCATTGCCGCGTATTCGGATTTATTATAGTCCGCTCATCCCGCGCTTGTCAAGGGCAGGATTGTACATTTGCTGTTTTTCGGGCGAAAAGTTTTCCAAAGCTAACCTGTATCGAATGGCATTCATCCATACTCGGGCACGCACGGCTATTCTTCAGAAAAATTTCGGGAAAATCGTGTAATCCTCTTGACAATCAACCGATTTGGGCATTATAATAGCCATAATGACAATTGTGCCATTTGGTTGAAGGAGGATGAAGGGCATGGAGTCTTACCTGTTCGCAGACGTAGAGGCTGCGGCGGATACTATGGTGGTGGAAGGATACCACAAGCCGGGCAGCTTGACCCGCTCCAGCGGTGCGTGGATTCACGCGGCAGGCACGGCGATGTTTGAGGCAGGGAGACGCCCCATTAAGCCGCATGACCAGTGGATTTGGTTCGCGGTGGAGGCAGGCGAAGCGACGCTGGTTTGGCAGGGGCATGAGCTGACGCTGAAACAGCAGGAAACGTGCTTCCTGCCCGCCGGCAACCGCGACGCTGCCCTGCAGATTGACGAGAGCGTCCGCTGCGTGTGGATTGCGCTGGAAGGCCCGCTTGCGCCGATGGTCGTACGCAAGATGGGCGCGCTGCTGCATATGCCGCTGAAGCAGGGGGCGCTGCCGAGCCAGATGTACTTGGCGAAGCAGATTGTGCAGGTCATCGTCCGCCACACGGACACCAGCGACGCGACATATCAGCTGCAGCACCTGATGTACGGGATGCTGGCAAGCCACTGGGGTCAGCCGGTCGCCATGGACGCGATGCTTTCGCACGAGATTGCGAAGGTCGTGGACACCCTGCGCGCGAATCAGTACAAGGACAACTTCTCTCTGGCGGAGATGGCGGCAATTTCCCGTATGCCGATGGAAACGTTCCGCAAGCGCTTCGTGAGCGAAGTGGGTATGCCGCCGCTGTCGTATGTACTGCACTGCAAGATGGAGCGCGCGAAGGAGCTACTGCGCGAGGAAGGGCACACGGTTCGTCAGGCGGGCATCGAAGTCGGGATGCAGGATCCGTACCACTTCTCCAAGCAGTTCAAGAACATCGTCGGCATCAGCCCGTCGGCGTTCATGAAGCAGGCCGCCAAGCCGGATGCGACCATCCGCGGCAGCAGCAAAGTAGAAAAGAAGTAAACAGTGAGGCGACTGTCAGGGGATAGGCCTGGCAGCCGCCTTTTTTTCTTCCACATAACCGCCACATTTACCGCACGGGATTCGGGCAGCATTGGATCTTGTGTTGTTATGCACACTCGTCCGCCCCTCTACGGTCTACTATGTGATTTCTGTTCGTCGGTTCGGGAGTTTGCCCGCTGGCATCCGGCTTCCTTCAGACTCCGCCTCTCGATGGACACCCTTGCCTTCGGCTAAGCCGGGCGCACATAACGGCCGTTGCAGGATTCATCTTCTGCAACGGCCTTAAAAACGCTATGCAATGGGATTATTCCGCTGTCGGTATCAGGCGAATCAGCGCGGTGGGAATTTCTGCATCGGTGAAATTCAGCGTGAACACTGCGTTTTCACCTTCCACGATGTAGGGCAGATCAATTTCCGTATCGTCGGCATTCAGCAGCGCCAAGGTAACGCCGTTCAGCAGTTCGGCGGGCAGCGTGATTTTTACCTCGCCCTTCGGCCGGGTGAGCTTGCCGGAAACTTCAAAGCAGACGCTCAGCAGCGTATTGCCGTTCGCAGTTTCACCCATGCGCAGCACCAGCTCGCCATAGGGCAGATGCTCGCCCTCCGCCGTCACTTCTTCAACCAGCGCCAGATGTGTGCCATCGCTCACATTGCCGCATACGTGGCAGAGCGTGCGCGTCGCTTCAGCCTGCTTGAATTCGACGATGGCGCATTCGGTCTTGCCGACGTGCTTGCAATCCTTGCGCTTGCAGGTCGCGCTGTGCGTGCCGTCGCCGTTACTCGTCCATTCGCCATACCAGTGCAGCAGCGTCTTCGTCTGGTGATCCTTATAGCTGTCATTGCATTTTTTGCAGGTGTACAGCGTGTAGCCGCCCTTTCCGCAGGTGGGCTTGACGACCTTTTCGGTATAATCGTGCCCGGGGGCGGGGATTTCCACCTTGGTGGTGTAATCGCAGCGGGAGCAGGTATCGTATTCCTCCCAGCCAGTCTCGGTGCAGGTGGGGGCCTTGGCATCGCGATGTACCAGATTGTGTTTCAGCGCAGGGATTTCCTGATAGGTGGTGTAGTCGCAGCGGGAGCAGGTATCGTATTCCTCCCAGCCAATCTCAGTGCAGGTGGGGGCCTTGGCATCGTGATGTACCAGATTGTGTTTCAGGGCAGGCAGCTCCACCTTGGTGGTGTAAGTGCAGCCCTCGCGCTGGCAGGCGTCATATTCATCCCAGCCAATTTCGGTGCAGGTGGGCGCCTTTGCGTCGTGGTGCACCAGGTCGTGGTTGTTCGGGTCAGGTCCATTATATGGGTCTACATAAGTATCCGTTCCCTTGTGGTAGCAGTAGTCGCAGTTTGTGTAGTACACGGCCGGAGCAACGCAGGTGGCTGCGGACTTAAGGCACACGCTAACGGCGCCCTGAACGAACCAATGTGCGCCCATCTTAGTTTTCGCTTCGTGGCAGACGGTGCAGCTAAGCCAGTGGTTTTTGTCGTCCGAATGCCAGTTCTGCCCCGCAGGGAATGCATGTGCGCTGTAGTACTGCCCGCCGCAGGTGCTGCATGTTCCCAGCGTAATGCAGGTCGCGCTGCTGTCGCCGGAGCAGCTTGCGGTGTCGACCGCATCGCAGCCGTCACGCTGGCAGTGGCGGATATGCTCACTGTTGTTACCCCTGGATTGCCATGCGCCCCAGTCGTGCGGCCCGTATTCACCGTAGGACATAAGACAAGAAGTACATACCGCAACTTTCGTGCAAGTGGCTTTGTACTGGGGTGTATCTATGCTCCAATGATTCTCTGTAAACTCATCATAGCAGCGGTAACAGTACAGCGTATGGTAATCTTTTTCTCTTTTGCGTATTTCAAAGGTATTCCCTTCGCAATAGTCGCCGTTCAACCTGATATGCGCAGCCATCGCCGTGGTTGCTACAAAGAGCAGCGCAATCGCCAGGAGACATGTAACCAACCATTTTTTCATGTTTTTCTCCTCCTCAAATTTTTAAAAACGCTATGAAATGGAAATAAGATTATTCCGCTGTCGGTATCAGGCGAATCAGCGCGGTGGGAATCTCTGCATCGGTGAAGTCCAGCGTGAACACTGCGTTTTCACCTTCCACGATGTAGGGCAGTTCAATTTCCGTATCGTCGGCATTCAGCAGCGCCAAGGTAACGCCGTTCAGCAGTTCGGCGGGCAGCGTGATTTTTACCTCGCCCTTCGGCCGGGTGAGCTTGCCGGAAACTTCAAAGCAGACGCTCAGCAGCGTATTGCCGTTCGCAGTTTCACCCATGCGCAGCACCAGCTCGCCATAGGGCAGATGCTCGCCCTCCGCCGTCACTTCTTCAACCAGCGCCAGATGTGTGCCATCGCTCACATTGCCGCATACGTGGCAGAGCGTGCGCGTCGCTTCAGCCTGCTTGAATTCGACGATGGCGCATTCGGTCTTGCCGACGTGCTTGCAATCCTTGCGCTTGCAGGTCGCGCTGTGCGTGCCGTCGCCGTTACTCGTCCATTCGCCATACCAGTGCAGCAGCGTCTTCGTCTGGTGATCCTTATAGCTGTCATTGCATTTTTTGCAGGTGTACAGCGTGTAGCCGCCCTTTCCGCAGGTGGGCTTGACGACCTTTTCGGTATAATCGTGCCCGGGGGCGGGGATTTCCACCTTGGTGGTGTAATCGCAGCGGGAGCAGGTATCGTATTCCTCCCAGCCAGTCTCGGTGCAGGTGGGGGCCTTGGCATCGCGATGTACCAGATTGTGTTTCAGCGCAGGGATTTCCTGATAGGTGGTGTAGTCGCAGCGGGAGCAGGTATCGTATTCCTCCCAGCCAATCTCAGTGCAGGTGGGGGCCTTGGCATCGTGATGTACCAGATTGTGTTTCAGGGCAGGCAGCTCCACCTTGGTGGTGTAAGTGCAGCCCTCGCGCTGGCAGGCGTCATATTCATCCCAGCCAATTTCGGTGCAGGTGGGCGCCTTTGCGTCGTGGTGCACCAGGTCGTGGTTGTTCGGGTCAGGTCCATTATATGGGTCTACATAAGTATCCGTTCCCTTGTGGTAGCAGTAGTCGCAGTTTGTGTAGTACACGGCCGGAGAAACGCAGGTGGCTGCGGACTTAAGGCACACGCTAACGGCGCCCTGAACGAATAAATGTGCGCCCACCTTAGTTTTCGCTTCGTGGCAGACGGTGCAGCTAACCCAGTGGTTTTCGGCATCCGAATCCCAGCTCTGATTCGCAGGGAAGGTATGTGCGCTGTAGTACTGCCCGCCACAGGTAGTGCATGTTCCCAGGGTGATGCAGGTCGCACTGCTGTCGCCGGAGCAGCCTGCGGTTTGCTCCGCATCGCAGCCGTCACGCTGGCAGGTGCGGAAATGCTCGCTGTTGTTGCCCCTGGATTGCCATGCGCCCCAGTCGTGACCGAGTTTGCCGTATTGAGTGCCGCACCGGGTGCAGGTTTTGCCCGTGGTGCAGGTCGGCGTTTCGGTGCCGCCAGAGTGAAGGCTGATTGGATTGCCCTTAAATAGGGCATATGAACCGTTACCGCAGTGTGAACATATGTAAATTACATAATGATAATCGTCGTTGAATCGCTCGAATCTTGTAATCTCATGATCTGCCGTCGTGTTGCAGAAACGGCATTTGTCGCGGATGGTTTCCGCCTTCGCTTCCGGCGCCATTCTCGGCAGCAGGCACAGCAGCAGCGCCGCAGCCAGCAATAGGGCAAAACTCTTCTTCTTCATCTTCGTCGCCTCCTTAAAGTTAGGGTAACACCGCACAAATGAGGTGGTCGGCTGGCAAATGGATTGTGCGGTGTTGCCTTTATGATGGATTTATTGCGCCAGTTCCACCAGCGTGTCAAACGCGGGCTTCGGCTGGGCATCCTTGTCGAACAGGAGCGGGTACTTGTCCGCGCACCAGCTCATGTCGTCCACCGTGCCCCATACCTGCACCGCTTCGATGCGGTCGGCGTAACGCAGGAAAATCTTCATCAGGTCGCCGTAATACTTCGCCTGCTTCTGCAGATTTTCCTCGCTTGTATCGTCAATGCCCACGTCAAGTTCGGACACGCGCAGGAGCAAATCACGCTTGGCAATCTGCTGGAACGCCCAATCCACGCGGTCAATCGTCGGGCTGCCGACGGAGTAGTGTGCCTGGAAGCCGTAGCCGTCAATCGTGCCATCCGCAATCAGGCTGTCCAGCAGGACGCAGATGCCGTGCAGCTTGGGGTCAAGGGGGGTGTTGTAATCGTTGTAGTACAGCTTCACGCCGTCCGCGGCGTACTTGCGGGCGTACTCAAACGCGCGGTTCACGAAATCCTGACCAACCGTCTTTGTCCAGTTGGATTCGCGCAGCTGGTCGCTGCCGTCCGCCACGGCTTCGTTCACAACGTCCCACGAGACAATCAGCCCCGGATAATTCTCGTTCGTCCACGTCAGCACCTGCTGGATGTAGCTTTCCATGCGGGCGAGCATGGTTTCGCGGCTGCACAGCGGCTTGTGGGTCGCGTAGCCCTCATGGAAGAAGGCTTCGGGCGTCTGGGAGTGCCACACCAGCACATGCCCATGCACCTTCACGCCATTGTCGCGGCACCAATCGAGGAACGGAATGCAGTTGTCGAACTTCACAGCGACGGCCGTGTCGTCCGTGCGGCTGAGCTTGCGGCACGCCGCCATGTCCAGCAGCGAATCCGGCTTCATCTCGTTGCCCGCGGTCATGATGGTGAACTGACTGCCGTAGAACGCCATGCGCTTGCTGTCCGCCACTTCACTGGCAACAACCGCCGTGCCGAAATCGAACTTATCCGCATAGAGCGCCTTGAGGACAGGCAGCGAAGTGGTGTCGAAGGAGTCAATCTTCTCGTCGCAGGTGAAATTGCGGATGGTGAAGGACGTTTCCTTGCCCGCACCCTCAACGTACAGCACATACTTGTCATACCGACCGGGAATGTACGCGCCGGACAGCATTGCCCATTCGCCCTTCTTCGCCGTGCCGGTGACAATGTTCTCATAGGATTCCTCGCCGTCGCGGGTATGGGCGACGGACAGGATGAAGCTGCACGAATCCATCTCGTCCTGCTTCACCTGCACGGACAGGTTGTAGGCGCGCCCCGGCACAAGGTCGAAGTCGCGGCCGGGAGAGTTCCACGTCGCGGTACGCCCGGTGATGTACAGCCCGTCAGCGGTCGTCTCGATGGCGGCACCGCCCGCAGAGCGCGCATACCAGCCGTCCGTGCCGCTGGTAAAGTCCGACGTGTAGTGAATCTGCGGCGCGTCGGAGTAATCCACCTTTTCGGGCGCGGTGATGGTCAGCGTAACGTCATCAAGGCAGTAGTTTTTGCCCAGATAGTTATCCGACGCCGTGAGGAAGCGGATATTGACGCCCGCGTCCGCCTCGAAATCGCAGGAGATTTCCGTCCACTCCTTGCCCTTGACGTTCACCTGCGCGTAGTAGGCGTAATCGCCGCCCGCCTTGCTAATCGCCATAGCGCCGTCCTCCGAGCTTTCGACGTAGACGCAGGCGGACAGGTGGACTTTCGCGCCGGCTTCGATGCCAAGCGACGCAGCGGAGAGGTCAACGGCATCCCAGTTATTGCTGCCGCGTCCAGAAACTCGCAGGCTCTGCTTGCCGCTGTGTGCCTGCGATTCCGTCACGCCGACGGTGCAGGAGCCAGACTGGCTGAACGCGGCGGCGTTGCCATCCTCAAAGTCGATGGTGACGGCAGTCTGCGCGGCTTCTTCCGCTGCGGCGAAGCAGGGCAGAAACAAGCAGAGTGCCATCAGCAGAGAAAGCGCTTGTGCGACCCAGTGTTTCATGTTTAATTTCCTCCCTTAGCGTCTTGGGGGTCTATGGAATGGATGATGCAATAATTTAATTATACACAAAAATTGTGTTTTGTCAAGAATGTCTGATTTCTTACCAGAACGAAAATGGTTTCGTTGGGTGGTTTTTTCTGATTCTTGCTGATAGGCATGGTTGAACTGGTCTTTTCCATGCTTCCAGAGGGCAATGAAAACGGACGAAGTCCGCGGTTGCCCGCTGGAGACCTTCGGTTTCGCCACTCCTGTCACTGGTTTTTATCGCCGCTTTGTGTCTTTTATTCTTGAATTTCCCGGCTTCTTGCTGCCTTAACTGATAGGCAAGAAATATTGTCGAAATCTTTCCAAAAGCCCCCTTGAAACGGTAGAAAAACCGTGCTATCATCAAACCGTTTCTAATGAGGCTTTACGACTGAACGACCCGTCTTTCTACAAGGGAGGATCCCCATGAACATCCGTGGCTTCTGCTGCATGGGCGACAGCATCACCAGCGACCAGGTCAGCGGTATCGGCACGATGGTGGCGCATCGGCTGAACGCGCAGGAGGTGCTGAATGCCGCCTGCGGGTACGCAACCTGCTCCGACTGGCACGAAGGCGATAGGAACATCACGCCTGTAACGCTCATTGAGCCGCCGAACACGAACACGGCGGACAACGTGCTGTCCAATCAGGTGCGGCGCGTTTTGCAGGCGCTTACGCCGAAGGGCAGCATCATCCGCTGGACGGTGGATGGCGTCGAGTATGCGATTCCGGCGGAAATCGGTATCGGCACAGGCACGCTGAGCACGCCGGACGTCATCTACATCGCCATCTCCACCAATGACGGCAATCAACCGGAAAATGCTCCGGCGGATGACTTTGCGGCAGTCTGTGAACTCCCCTACGCCGCCCTGACCCGCACGTCGATGGCATCTGCGCTGCTCTGGGCGGTGCGGACATTGCAGACCGTCTGCCCAAACGCGGCGATTTTTCTCGCCACGCCGCTGCAAACATACACCCCGCAGGCATGGATGAACGAATCTCACGGGCTGCTCAAGCGCCGCGTCATCCAGAAAGTCGCGCAGAAAACGGGCGTGCACTGCATCGACAGCTTCTACGGAAGCGGCTTTGACCGCAGTGTTGCCCGCTCTCACGGCGAAGTCCACCCGGACGAGGAATGGAAAATCCGCATTGCTGACTTTGTGACAAAGGAAATCGAATCGACCCTGTATAAGGAGTAACCGATGGAGAATATCAAATGGCTGTGGGGCGTAATGGACAAGCGCTACCACAAGTGGCACATTCTTGGCCTCATCATCAGTGCCATCACGTCGCTGATGCTGCTCATCAACCCCTACCTGACGATGCGCCTGATGGATGACGTCATTGTCGCGCAGAACCCCGAACCGCTCCTCGGCTTGCTGCTGACGATGCTGATTGTCAAGGTTACGCGCGAAGGTCTGCGCTACCTGATGGTTGTCCTGCTGGAGCATTCCTCCCAGAACACGCTGATGAACCTGCGCACACGGCTGTTCACGCGCCTGCAGTATCAGGACATGCGCTTTTTCGACATTCACCGCACGGGCGACCTGATGACGCGCCTGTCCGCCGACACAGACTGGTGCCGCCATTTTCTGGCATACATAGACTATGTGGCGGTAGACAGTATCGTCATGTTCGTGTCGTCGTCGATTTACCTGTTCTCGGTGAACTGGAAGCTCGCACTGGCAATGGTCTGCGTCACGCCGCTGCTGATGATTATCACGAAAGTGTACTCCAAGGGCGCGCGGCGGATGTTCGTGGACATGCGCGACAAGATGAGCGACATGAACGCGAAGGCGCAGGAGAACATTGCGGCGAACCGCGTGGTGAAGGCGTTTGCGCGTGAGGAATACGAGGAGAACCGCTTCGACGAACGTTCCCGCGCCTTCCGCGATGCGAATCTGGATATCAACAAGCGCTGGCTGTCCTTCTACCCCTTCATCGAGATTCTGGCGAACGCCATGACGCTGCTGACCGTCTTTTTCGGCGGCTACCTGATGATTACCGACGGCATGACGGCGGGCGAACTGACGATTTTCACCCAGCTGGCGTGGACGCTGAGCGTCCCCATGCGGCAGCTGGGCAACCTGCTCAACGACTGGCAGCGCTTCATCACCTGCTCGAACAAGGTCATGGAGATTGAAGTCTCCCGCCCGGAGATTGTAGACAGCTCCTGCGCGGTGAATCACGACCACATCGAGGGTGCGATTTCCTTTGACCATGTGTCCTTCGCTTACGGCTCGCAGCCGGTGCTGTCCGACGTAACGTTCTCCGCAAAGCCGGGGCAGACCGTCGCCATCATGGGGCCGACCGGTTCCGGCAAAACGACGCTGATTCAGCTGCTCGCCCGCTGCTACGACGTGACCAGCGGCAGCATTTCCGTTGATGGCTGCAATGTGCGCAAGTGGAAGCTGCAGCAGCTCCGTGACGGCATCGGTACGGCAACGCAGGATGTTTTCCTCTTCTCCGACACGGTGGAAGGCAACATTGCTTTCGGCGACCAGACGCTGACGGAGGATGAAGTGCACGACTTCGCCCGCCGCGCGGCTGCGGACGACTTCATCAAGGGCTTGTCCGAGGGCTACGACACGATTATCGGCGAACGCGGCGTTGGTCTTTCCGGCGGGCAGAAGCAGCGCATTGCCTTGGCGCGCGCGCTGGCAGTCAAGCCCGGTATCCTCGTCATGGACGACACCACTTCCGCCGTCGATATGGAGACGGAGAAGTACATTCAGGCGCAGCTGCGTCAGCTCCCCTACGACTGCACGAAGCTGATCATTGCCCAGCGCATTTCCTCCGTCAAGGATGCTGACCTCATCCTGATTTTGAAGGACGGCGTCGTGACCGAGCGCGGCACGCATCAGGAGCTGCTGCGTCAGCGCGGCTACTACTACGAAACGTACTGCCTGCAAAACGGCATCACGCCCGACACCGCTCCGCAGGAGGTGATGTAACATGGCGCGCAACAAATTTGACGTAGACGAGCGCTTGGAAACCCCGTTTGACTTCCGGCACTTGAAGCGCGTGGGCGTTTACATCGGCAAGCACAAGTGGAAGATGCTGCTGGCGCTGCTTTTGTCCGCCTTGGCATCGGTAACGAGCCTCGCCGTGCCGAAAATCACCCAGACTGTCATGGACGTCGCTGTGCCGCAGAAAAACGTTGACCTGCTGCTGAAGATGGCGCTGGCGTTCATGGGCATCATCATCGTCGGCATCGTCTTCACGGTCATCCGCTCGCGCATCATGGCGTTCGTCAGTCAGCAGATCATCTACGACATCCGCAAAGACCTCTTCGCGCACCTGCAGCAGCTGCCCTTTGCCTACTACGACAGCCGTCCGGCGGGCAAAATCCTCGTGCGCGTCATCAATTACGTCAACAGTGTGTCGGATATTCTTTCCAACGGCATCATCAACTCGATTCTGGAAATCATCAATATCATCTTCATCGTCGTCTACATGTATACGACCGAGCCGACGCTGGCGACGATTGTTGTGGCAGGTCTGCCGATTTTCGTGGCGATTATCATCATCCTGAAGCCTCGTCAGCGCCGCGCGTGGCAGAATCAGTCGAACAAAAACAGCAACTACAACGCGTATCTGGCGGAATCCATTGACGGCGTGCGCGTGAGCGAACTGTTCGCGCGGCAGGATGTCAACTGCTCCATCATGCAGCGGCTGGCGACGGCGTGCCGCGCGGCGTGGCTGAAGGCGATTTACATCTCCAACAGCGTCTGGCTCTCTTCGGAAATCATCACCCAGATTGTTTTCACCCTCATGTACTACGCGGGCGTGTACTGGCTGGGCGGCGCGGTGGTCTCCTTCGGCGTGATTCTCGCCATGGGGCAGTACGTCAGCCGTTTCTGGCAGCCGATTACGAATCTGGCGAACATCTACAACAGCTTCGTGAACAACATGGCGTACCTGGAGCGCATCTTCGAGACGATGGATGAACCGGTCGTAATTGACGACAAGCCGAATGCCGAGACGCTTCCGCCCATTACCGGCGCAGTTGATTACAACAACATCACCTTCGGCTACGAGGAAGGGCAGACCGTCCTCAAGGATGTTGACCTGCACGTCAAGGCAGGCGAAAGCATTGCGCTTGTCGGTCCGACCGGCGCGGGCAAGTCCACCATCGTCAACCTGCTCTGCCGCTTCTACGACCTGCGCAGCGGTTCCATCACGCTGACGGATGAATCCGGCGTCAAGCACGACATTACCGACGTGACGCTGCACTCCCTGCGCTCGCAGATGGGCATCATGCTGCAGGATTCCTTCATCTTCTCCGGCACGATTCTGGATAACATTCGCTACGGCCGTCTGGACGCGACAGACGACGAGGTACGTCAGGCGGCAGCGGTTGTCCGCGCGGACGACTTCATCCGCGAAATGCCGCAGGGCTACAAAACGACCGTGAACGAGCGCGGCGGCAGCCTTTCGCAGGGGCAGAAGCAGCTGATTGCTTTCGCGCGCACGCTGCTGAGCGACCCGCGCATCCTGATACTGGACGAGGCAACCTCCTCCATCGACACCAAGACGGAGAAGCTGCTGCAGGACGGCATTCAGGCGCTGCTGAAGGGACGCACGTCGTTCATCATTGCGCACCGTCTGTCCACCATCAAGAACTGCGACCGCATCCTGTACATTGGCAATCAGGGCATCATGGAAGCTGGCTCTCATGACGAATTGATGGCCAAGCGCGGCGCATACTACGAGCTGTACACCGCGCAGGCGCGCGACCAAGGCATGGGGGAATAAGGCGCGCACGGCGCTTCTGAAAATTGCATAGGGACAAAAAGCGGGGTTGCGTGAAAAATGCGCAATCCCGCTTTTTATACTATTTCCAGATTCACCTGCGCCATCTGCTTGCGCCTTTTCCGTTCTGGCGTCCGGTCGTTCCATTTAGCGTAGCGCTGCTACGCTGCATTCCACTCCCGTTAGCCAGAGCGAAAAATTCGCGGCGCATCTTGGCGCATTCTCATTTGGAAATAGTATTATATTATTTTTCCGCCCCTAAAATCGCCTTAATATCCCCCAAATTCTCCGCAAAATACACCTTTTCCTGTTTTTCTTCCGTCGAAAGCCCCATCTCCACCATATGCTTCAGCAGCGCCTTCAATCCCGCATAATACCCATTCAAATTATACAGCACACACGGGGCATCTATCTGCTTCAGCGCCAGCTTCGACATCACTTCCGACACTTCTTCCAGCGTCCCCGTGCCGCCCGGAAACGCAATGAACGCATCCCCCAGTTCTATCATCTTCGTCCGGCGCTCCGGAATGTCCTTCGTCACAATCAGCTCCGTCAGCCCCTCCATCTGAAAGCTCTCGCTGATGAAAAACTCCGGCTCCACGCCCGTCACCTCCGCGCCAGCCGCCAGCGCACTGGCCGCCAGCGCGCCCATCAAGCCGGATTTCGACCCGCCATACACCAGCGCGTGGCCGCTTTCACCAATCCAGCGTCCGAGTTCCTCCACCGCCTGCCGAAAAGACGTGTCGCTGCCCTCGTTTGCCCCCAGATAAACCGTAATATTCATGCGAAAGAATCCCCCTTTGCGTATTTCTTCTATCGAGTATAGCAGAATGGACACGGAAACGCAATCGGGGGATTTCCGCAAAAATGAGAATTTCCTCATGAATTTCTAATCATCCTTCGATGGATTTTCCATTCCGCTTGTGCTATCCTTATTCTTGTCAGAACGACAGGACGCGCCTACTTGGGCGCAGGAGGATAAGCACTATGATGGCTTTCATCGATTCGGTTTTCCATGTGATTGGTTCTTTCATCAGCATGGTGTTTGAGGCGATTGTCGCTGCTGTGCAGCTTGGGTTTAGTGTCTTAGGCGGTCTCTTGGGGCTGGTGGTGAATCTGGGGATGCTGCTGCTGGTTGTCGGGCTGGTGGCGCTGGTGATTACGCGCCGCAAGAACTACAAGCAGGCGAAGGCGGATGAACCGCGCGTCATCCACATGGACAACGGCGAAACCTTCAAGAGCTATTACAGCAAGTAATTTGCAAAAAAGCGCTTGTCCTTCCTCTGAAAATGTGGTATAATCAGCGTTACCCTAAATTTTCGGAGGTTAAGAAGCAATGACGATTCTGTGGGACTGGAACGGCACGCTGCTCAGCGACGTACCGTTGGTGGTCAAAATCAACAATGAAGTTTTCGCGCGCCACGGCTATCGCCTGACAAGCGAGGAGGAATATCGGCGGATTTTCCGCTTTCCGGTCAAGGATTACTATACCGACATCGGCGTGACGGACGAGGATTTCCCGCTTGTGGCGAAAGAATGGAACGAAGGCTACGTCGCGAACTTCCATCTGGCGCAGCTGCACCAGACGGCGGCGGAGGCGGTTCATCGCTTCCACGACGCAGGCTTCCATCAGGCGATTATCTCCGCCAGTCAGGTGGATCAGCTGCGCGCGCAGGTCGTCAAGTTTCCAGAGCTGGACGGCATGTTCGATGATATTCTGGGGCTGGGCGACGTCTACGCCGTATCGAAGGTGCAGCTGGCGAAGGATTACCTTTCGCGCAAGGGCTACGACCCAGCGGACACGGTGTTTCTGGGCGACACGAGCCACGACGCCGAGGTTGCCCACGCCATCGGCTGCCGCTGCCTGCTGATTTCCGGCGGGCACCAGTGCGACGCGGTGCTGCGTCAGGTGCCGGGCGTTGAAGTGCTGCCGTCCCTGCGCGCGGCGGCGGATGTATTAGGAGCATAACAAATTATGGCGGATATCTTGCAGGTCAACACGGAGCTTCCGGCGGATTTCACCCCGACCGCGTCAAGCGGCCTGACGGACGAGGAGGCGGCTTCCCGCAAGCCGAACATCTCCCACCACCGCCCCGACAAATCCACCGCGCAGATTCTGGCGGAAAATCTCTTCACGCCCTTCAACGGGCTGAATGTGGCGCTGGCGGTTTGTCTGGCGCTGGTGGGCAGCTGGCGGAACATGCTGTTTCTGGGTGTCGTGGTGTCGAACACGCTGATTGGCACGGTGCAGGAGCTTCGCGCGCGCAAGACCATCCGCAAGTTGTCCCTGCTGAACGCTCCGACCGCGCACGTTCTGCGCAACGGGCAGGAAAAGACCTGCGCGCCGGATGCGCTTGTCGCTGGGGATCTGGTGATTCTCCGCGCGGGCGACCAAGTGATGGCGGATGCCGTCGTCACCAGCGGGCAGGGTGCGGCGAACGAATCCCTGCTGACGGGGGAAAGCACGCCCATGCGCAAGCAGCCGGGCGATTTTCTTCTGTCCGGCAGCTATATTTTAGAAGGAACCTTCACCGCGCAGCTGGTTTATGTGGGCGACGAAAGCTATGCCGCCCGCCTGACGCGTTCCGCGAAGGAGATTCGCCGCCCGAAATCGGTGCTGATGACGGAGGTCAACCGCCTGATTCGCATCGTCAGCGCGGCGCTGATTCCGATTGGACTGCTTTTGTTCTGCAAGCAGTTCTTCCTCCAGCACCTTCCGCTGACAACGGCTGTCCCTACGTCCGTCGCCGCCATGATTGGCATGATTCCCGAAGGGCTGATTCTGCTGATTTCGGTCGCCTTGGCGGTTGGCGTAATCAAGCTCGGCAAGCGAAACACCCTTGTGCAGGAGCTGTACGGCATTGAGACGCTCTCCCGCGCGGATGTGCTGTGTCTGGACAAAACCGGTACGATTACGACGGGTAAGATGACATTGGATTCGCTGCTGCCCCTTTCGGGGGACGAGGGCGCCATGCGGACACAATTGGGGCGCTTCCTGTCCAGCATGGACGAGCGTTCCGGCACGCTGGATGCCCTCCGCGCGGAAATCCCCGATGTGCAGGGCGAAAAGCCCGTGGCTGTCCTGCCATTTTCCTCCGAACGGAAAAAGTCCGCCGTATCTTTTGCGGATGGTACAACGCTGATTTTAGGCGCGCCGACGTTTGTGCTGGATGACGCGCATCTTGCGCCGATTCGCAAAACGCTTTCGGATTGCGCCGGGCGCGGCTTGCGCGTGCTGGTTTTGGCAGAAGCGGACGGCTGCGTCACCGAAACCGACACGCCCGCTATCACCCGCGTGATTGGCCTGTGCCTGCTGACCGACGAGATTCGCCCCGCGGCGCAGGAGACGCTGCATTACTTCCATATGCAGGGCGTTGCGCTGAAAATTATCAGCGGCGACGACGAAAAGACAGTCGCGGCGATCGCCCGCAAGGTGGGCTTGTCGGGCGGCGCGGTGGATGCCTCCACCTTATCGGACGACGAACTCCTCGATGCTTGCGAGCGCTACGCCGTATTCGGGCGCGTGACCCCGACGCGGAAAAAGGCGCTGGTCGAGGCGCTCAAGGCGAAAGGGCATCACGTTGCCATGACCGGCGACGGCGTGAACGACATTCCCGCACTCAAGGCGGCGGACTGTTCCATTGCCATGGCAGGCGGTGCGGATGCCACAAAACAGGCGGCGCAGCTGACGCTCCTGGACGCGAATTTCGCGAACATGCCGCTGATTGTCGCGGAGGGGCGGCGTGTCGTGGGCAACATCACGCGCGCGGCTTCGCTCTTCCTCGTCAAGACGCTGTATTCCTTCGCCTTGGCGCTGCTGACGCTGCTGTTCCCGGTCGAATACCCCTTCCAGCCGATTCAACTGACGCTCATTTCCTCGCTGACGATTGGCCTTCCGGCGTTCCTGCTGACGCTCGAACCGAATCAGGACCGCATACAGGGCAGTTTTCTGCGCACGGTGCTGACGCGGGCGATTCCCGGCGCGGCGGCGGTGTGCGTTTGCGCCATGGCAGCAATGGCGGGCGTGAATTTCGGCTGGGATATGGCGGACTGCAAGACGCTGGCGGCGCTGTGCGCGGGCGCGGTCGGGCTGATGATGCTCTATTCCGTCTCCGTCCCGCTGACGAAGCTGCGCGCGGCGGTGTGCACCGTCATGACCACCGGATTCGTGCTGGCGGTGTGCTATTTCAAGCAGATTTTCTATTTTGAGCACCTGACGCTGGCGCAGTATGGCGCGCTGGCAGGGCTGATTGTCCTTGCCGCGCTGGTGATGGGGGCGGTTTCGTGGGCGGCGAAGCGACTGCCGGAGAAAAAAGGATAATAGCAAGAAGGACGAGGCGGAAATGCTTCGTCCTTCTTTGTGTTATACTACTTCCTGATGAAAATGCACCATGATGCGCGGCGCGTTCAATCATCCTTTCGATTGGGCATCGCCGTTTTTTCTGTATGCGGAGGGTGACATGCCCTCATATTGCTGGAAAACCCGGTTGAAGGTCGCAATGCTGCCGAAGCCCGACTGCCCCGCAATGGACGTAATCGAATCATCCGTCCGTTCCAGAAGCTGCTTGCAGAGCGTCAGCCGCTGGCGGGTCAGGAATTCGTGGAACGATATGCCCAAGCAGTCGTAGAAAAGGCGCTCGAAGTGGTAACGGCTGTACCCGCTCTTGTCCGCCATGTTCTGCGGGGTCAAATCCTCCGCGCAGTGCGCCATCACATAGTCGCGAATGTCAACAAAGAGCATCTGCGTCTGCTCCTTGTGGCGGACACGGCGGTTCAGTTCTGTGCCGTGTTCCTGCGCATGGCGGCGGAGCAGGTCAATGAGCATCCGGCTCAATTCCAGCCGCGCGACCGTTAATCCAAAGCGATCCTGCGCCACCCCAGCCTCAGCCGCAGCGGTCTTTACGCGCTGCTCAATTTCGGGCGCGCTGCCCTTGCGAATCACCACGCACGGCTGGAGGGCTTCTTCTGCCGCCAGCAGACCGTCGATAATGAACAGGCGTTCGCGGTCAAGGAGGAAGTAATAGCGGCGGCCGGTCGGGGGTGTGTGGATTTCGTGGACGACACCAGATGGGATGACCATGATATCGCCCGGATGAAGAAGATAGCGCTCGTTTTCGACGATGACAGTGAGGTTCTCGGCGATAACCATGATGACCTCATAGGACATATGCCAATGCGGGAGGTAATCGCAGGTTTGGGTGTTATCGTAGAAACGGATGCCCTGACTGCGATCTTCGCCGAATTCTTCCTTTTGGCGCATGTACCACATGTTGCTCTTCACGGCGTTACGTCCTCCTTTCCGGCTTTTTGCTCGCCCCTTGACTTCTTCGGCGCGGGCGCGCCTTCAAGGTGCTGTTTTCTTCATCATAGCCGTTTCGGGCGGAAATGTCAATCACGGCGGGCGCGAAATTCCGATTTGAGATGCGGAATTCATCACTTTGGTTGAATTGTATAGAAAATCACAATCTATACTCGTTTCATCGGTACAAAAATCGCTAAAAACGAGAGATATTTCGCTAAAAATGATTAGCGTCAAATGTGTAATCAGGCGATAATATAGCCAGATGAACGATGTTCGTCGTTGCGCAATTCAAAAGGGAAGGAAGGGATCCTTTTGCAATCTACCAAGGCGATTGTCCGCCGGGATTTGACCGGGCGTTCCACCATGCGGTGGGGAACGTACTTGAAGCGATACGGCACGCTATATCTGCTGCTGCTCGTGCCGCTGGCGTTCTTCATCATTTTCCGCTACGTTCCCATGTCCTACATTCTGCTGGCGTTCAAGAAGAACAACATTCTGAAAGCGCCGTGGCTGCTGGATTGGGCGAAAAACGGCGGCTGGGAATGGTTCATCAAGGCATTCAACGATAAGAACTTTATCGATGCGCTGAAGAACACCATCATCCTGAACCTGCTTGACCTCGTTATCGGCACGCCGATGCCCATCTTGATGGCGCTGCTGCTCAACGAGCTGGCGTTCCCGAAGTTCAAGCGCGTCGCACAGACCGTGCTGTACCTGCCGCACTTCCTGAGCTGGGTTATCATTTCCAGTCTGTCGCTGCGGCTGCTGGCAACCAATGACGGTCTGGTTAACCAGATATTCGGCACAAACATCGCCTTCTTAGGCACGGAGAACAACTGGCGCGCAACCTACATCGTGCTGGGCATTTGGAAAGAATGCGGCTGGAACACCATTATCTACCTCGCCGCGCTGACCGGCATCAGCCCGGAGCTGTACGAAGCGGCGGAAGTGGACGGTGCGAGCCGCCTGCGCAAAATCTGGCACATCACCCTGCCGGGCATCCGCTCCACCATCATCATCCTGCTGATTATGAACCTCGGCCGCATCCTCGGCAGCGAGTTCGACCGTCCGTTCACCCTGAGCAACCCGCTGGTTGAGGGCGCAAGCAAGACGATTTCCATCTTCGTCTACGAGCGCGGCATCAAGGGCAACCAGTTCGCCCTGTCCACAGCGGTCGGTCTGTTCCAGTCCGTCGTCTGCGTCATCTTCCTGCTTGCCTCGAACACGCTGGCGAAGAAGTTCGACGAGCCGGGCATCATGTAAGGAGGCTGCGATATGGCGACGACAACTACCTTCAACGGCAAAAAAGTCCATCAGGGTATGATCAAATCCCAAAAGACCCGCGTGGGCGACTTCATCATTGCCTTCATCATCTTTCTGACGATGTTGATTTGCCTGCTGCCGATGGTCAACGTGCTGGCAAGCTCCCTTTCCTCCAGTGACCACCTGATTCGCAACGACGTGTTCCTCTGGCCCAAGGGCTGGAACTTTGAGGCGTACAAGACCATTTTGAGCGACAGCAAGTACACATGGTCGCTGGCGTGGACGGGCATCCTGACCGTCGGCTGCACAGTGCTGAGCCTTGTGCTGACCGTCTGCACCGCCTTCCCGCTGATTTACAAAAATCTGCGCGGCGGCAAGGTCATCAACTTCATCATCCTGTTCACGATGTACTTCAGCGCCGGCACGATTCCGGGCTACATCCTGCTGAACAACCTCAAGATGCTCAATACCCCGTGGGCGCTGATTCTGCCGAACTGCATCAGCGTGTTCAACGTCATCGTGCTGCGTTCGTTCTTCTACAGCGTGCCGGACAGCCTTCGCGAGGCGGCGGAGATCGACGGCGCAGGCCCGATCCGTACGCTGGTGACGGTGTATCTGCCGCTGTCCCTGCCCTCTCTGGCGACGCTGGCGCTGTTCTACGCCGTCGGCCGCTGGAACGGCTTCTCCGATGCGCTGATGTACCTGAAGTCCAGCAAGGCGGAAAAGTACTGGCCGATTCAGCTGCTGCTGTACAACATCATCAAAAACTCCACGCAAAGCAGCGAAATCGCCACGCAGGAAGGTTTCTTCAGCGCCGGCGTTTCCAAGACGATTCAGATGGCGTCCGTCATGTTTGCAACCGTGCCGATTCTGCTGGTGTACCCGTGGCTGCAGCGCTATTTCGTCACCGGCGTCACGATTGGCGCAGTCAAGGGCTGATGCCCCTATACTATTTCCAAATGAGAATGCACCAAGGCGCGAGCAGATGGTGCAGGTGAATGCAGGAAATAGTATTATAACACCGTATTTCAGGGACGTGTGAGCCCTGCAAATAAAAAGGAGGAAAAAAACCTATGAAACGCATCGTGTCTCTGGTTCTTGCGCTCGCGATGGTGCTGTCTCTGTGCATCTTCACGACCGCATCCGCGGACGACGGCTTTGTGGACGGCAAGTTCACCGAAACCCGCCACATCACCGTGGAAGTCTACAACCGTTACAACGACGGTGGTTCCGACCCGACCAGCAGCGTGTACGCGCAGTACATCAAGCAGGGTATGCTTGACAAGTACAACGTGGACGTTGAACTGGTGTCTGTCGGCCGCTGGACCGAAGTTGACGACCTGAACAACCTGCTCGCCACCGGCGACGCGCCCGACGTGTGCGTCACCTACTCCTACCCGACGATCCAGACCTTCGCGGGCATGGACGGCATCATCGACCTGAATCCGCTGCTGACCGAATACAAGGATCTGCTGCCGGATCTGTGGGCGCTGCTGGGCGACTACAACATCTACTACGATCAGGATCCGGAAACCGGCTCCGTGTGGGCGATTGAAGCGGTGCTGGCGGAATCCGCGCGCATCAACACCTTCATCCGCAAGGACTGGCTGGACAAGCTGGGTCTGGCGATCCCGACGACCGAAGCTGAATTCCACGATTGCCTCGTGGCGTTCCGTGACAACGCCGAGCTGCTGCTGGGCGCGGACGCGGCCAAGATGGTTCCCTTCTCCATCAGCACCGACATCGGCTGGCGCGCGGACCTGCTGAACGTCTCCAAGGTGCCGGAAGATGTGTCTGACGAAACGCTGTATGTCTACGGCTACGACGACCGTCACCTGCTCTACCCGAACTACAAGGAAGGCATCCGCGTGCTGAACCAGTGGTACAACGAAGGTCTGATTTGGAAGGACTTCGCGCTGTACACGGACGCAAGCGTTGAGGACGACATGATGAAGTCCGGCTTCGTCGGCGCTTTCATCCACAACTGGGATTACCCCTACCGCAATGGCGAAGACTCCATTCAGGCGAACCTGACCCGCGCTAACGGCGCAGACGCTGGCTTCATCGCTGTGGACTGCTTCCAGAACGACGCTGGCATCACCCGCAAGTATCTGGCTGACCGCATTGACCGCAAGGTGTTCTTCCCTGCGACCAACGACGAACCGCTGGCTTCCCTGCTGTACCTGAACTTCATCTCCTCCGAAGAAACCATCAAGTTCCTGCAGACCGGCAAGGAAGGCGTTACCTACAAGATGACCGACAACGGCGCGTATGAGATGCTCAACGCCACCGGCGAATGGATCATGAACTCCGGCATGAACATCGACCACACCATCACCGTCAACGGTCTGTATCTGGGCGATGCCACCGCGGCGACCAAAGCGCTGAGCTACCCCGGCGTGAATCCTGACTTCATCATCACCGCGAACACCTACGGCAAGCTGAACGGCCGCATTGTGAAGAAGTTCTCCTGCGGCGCAATCTCCGCGGAAGAAGACGTTGGCACTTCCCTGAACTCCAAGCGCGACGCTATGCTGACGCAGGCGGTTGTCGCGCCCGTTGACCAGTTCGACTCCGTGTACGACAAGGGCATGGCGGACTACCTCGCTTCCGGCGGTCAGAACATCATCGACGAACGCCGCGAAAAGCTGGAAGCCATCTACGGTGTCCATGTGGACTAATGCCTGACGTGCTTTGGCGCTGACAGCATAAAAACGCACCCCGCAAGGATTGAACTTGCGGGGTGTTTTCATGTGGATTTTTACGGATTCTGATGGATGCTGTTCTCCGCTGCTTTGCTGCCTTGTCGCAAGGGAATTCGCCTCTGCGGGGGCGACAAAGGGACATGAAAACAGACGGATGACTGCGGTCGCCCTCTTGATTCCTTCGCACGCACGCCCATGTTTCTTGAATTTTATCGCAGTTCTTCCCGCATCCGCCCCGGCGTGGTATGAAACCGCTCCGCAAACATATGCCGGAACAGCTTGTAGTTCGTGAAGCCGTGCTTCTCCAAAATCTCATGCAGCGCCGCGTCCGTCGTCACTAAATCCTCATGCACCTTCGACAGCCGATACTCGTTCAGGTAATTCAGGTACGTCACGCCTGTGTTCTCCTTGAAAAAGCGGCAGAACGAATTCGGGTGCATGTGCAGCGTTGCCGCAGCATCACTCAGGGCGATATTCTCCCGATAATGCGCCTCGGTGTACGCAATCACCGCTGACAGCCGCTGACGGTTCTTCTCGCGCCGGAAGATGCTGCCTTCCGTCACCGGGCACGAAAACTCCTCGTAGAGCAGATAAGTGATTTCCAGCAGCAGACTCGCCATGCGGATGTCCCTGAAGGGCGAATCGCTGCTGGCTGTATGCTGCATTTGCAGCAGCTTCTGTTTCACGCGCTCGATGGCCGCCATCATCGTCGGATTCGTCGTCTCCGCGTCCCAGATGAACTGGCGCGAACGCGTTTCCGGCGCGAAGTCCCCCAATTTCTCGGTCGGGATTCGCAGCAGGAGGGCGGTATTGCCGGACAGGCTGATGGTGGCGTGGAGAACGTAAGGGCTGATGCAGATGCACTGCCCTGCGTGAAGCTGCCAGCGGCGCTGCTCGGTCTCGACGGTCAGCTCGCCGCTGAGGATATAAATCAGTTCCAGCGCGTCATGCCAGTGCATAGGGACGTAGCTGCGCGCGACTTCTGCGTACTCGTAGTGCGCGTGACCGGCAATGTTCAGCTGGAGGTTTTCGTAAGGGTGATGGCGCTGGTCATCCATGCGGGAGCTTCCTTTCTGGCGAAAAGCCGCTTTTCATCTGCTTGATTTCGGATTTTGGCGCAAAATCCGCCTCACCGCCATTGTAGCATAAGGCGAAACAGGATGCAAGAGGGGGAAAATCGGCGAATACGCTGGGAAAACAGGGAAAAAACAATTTTCAGGCAAATTCGGGGTTGACAAATGCATAGCAACATGGTATGATTCTCTTATCCGCAGAGGAAAGGAGTTACGCGCTATGAAGTTCGCCGCTACGATGATGAACATGATGATGCCCATGTGCATGTGCAACATGAGCATGTTTCGTCGTGCCGCGAATTCGATGCGCCATTCCGCCTGACGGATGGCTGGAGGATGAAAGCAATTCCTCCGGCAGAACCTACCGCAATTGTTGGGGAGGCTGCATCGAAGAGATGCCGGCATCCCCTGTTTTTTTGCCCGGACGATTTCGGGAAAGGAAAGGCAAACGTCATGAGCAACGAAGCACCCCAGCAGACGCTTAAGCAGCCGGTTCAACCACCCATGCAGATTGAGTTGCAGAACGTCAAGAAGGTCTACCCCGTAACCGGCGGCGAGGTCGTCGCGCTGGACAACATCAGCCTGAAGATTCGCAAGGGCGATATTTTCGGCATCATCGGTCTCTCTGGCGCAGGCAAGAGCACCCTCATCCGCTGCATCAACCGCCTCGACACGCCCACAGAGGGCAAAATCCTCATTGACGGGCAGAACGTGCCGGACATGAACAAGCAGCAGCTTCGCCAGATGCGCCGCAAGGTTAGCATGATTTTCCAGCAGTTCAACCTGCTCATGCAGCAGACGGTCGCGAAGAACATCGCGTACCCGATGGAGTGCATCGGCGTGCCGCGCGCGAAAATCAACGCCCGTGTGAAGGAGCTGCTGGAAGTTGTCGGGCTGGAAAGCAAGGCGAAAGCATACCCCGCGCAGCTGTCCGGCGGTCAACGCCAGCGCGTCGCCATCGCCCGCGCCCTCGCCAGCGACCCCGAAGTGCTGCTCTGCGACGAAGCAACCAGCGCCCTTGACCCCATGACGACGCAAGCCATCCTCCGCCTGCTGCAAAAAATCAACCGGGAGATGGGCATCACCATCGTCGTTATCACCCACGAAATGGCAGTTATCCGCCAAATCTGCACCCACGTCGCGATTCTCGACGGCGGTGTGATTGCCGAAGAGGGCAGCGTCGACGATGTGTTCACCCACACCCGCAGCGAAGCAGGCAAGCGGCTGTTCGGCATCGTCGCGAGCGAAAATCACGAGCAAGTGCAGGAGCAACCTGCCATCCGCATCGTCTTCAACGGCGAAACGATTGCCGAACCGATTGTCGCTGACCTCATCCTGCACCTCGGCGTGCCGCTGAGCATCCGCAGCGCGGACGTGCACACACTCAACGGCGCACAGTACGGGCAGCTGCTCATCAGCCGCCCCGACGACCCGATGGTCTGCCACCGGGCGATTGAATACCTGAAAGAACGCGGCTTGACGGTCGAGGAGGTGCGCGCATGAGCATGACGTGGGAACGGCTGGGTTCCATGCTGCTGGAGGAAACAGGCAATACCCTCCTGATGACCCTGCCCGCAACATTCTTTGCCTACCTGATTGGTCTGCCGCTGGGCGTCCTGCTGGTCATCACCCGCAAGGACGGCATTCTCCCGAAGCCGACGCTGAACCGCATTATCGGCGTGATTGTCAACCTGCTCCGCTCCGTGCCCTTCATCATCCTGATGGTGATGCTCTTCCCCGCAACGCGCGCGATTCTCGGCCGCGGCACAGGCACGGTGTCCATCATCATCCCGCTGACGGTCAGCGCGTTCCCGTATGTGGCACGCATGGTTGAAGGCAGCCTGCTGGAAGTGGACAACGGCGTGGTGGAAGCCGCGCAGGCGATGGGTTCGACGACCTTCCAAATTGTGCGGAAGGTGCTGATTCCCGAAGCCATGCCGTCGCTGGTCAACGGCTTCGCGATTTGCATCACCACAATTCTGGGCTACACCGCGATGGCGGGCACGGCGGGCGGCGACGGCTTGGGCAAGGTCGCGATTACCTACGGCCTGAACAAGCGGCAGTACGACGTGATGTACGCGGCAAGCATCGTGCTGGTGCTGCTGGTGCAGTTCTTCCAGATGGGCGGCACTTGGCTCAGCCACGCGATTGACCACCGCCGCCGGAAATAAGTAAGGTAATTTCGCCCCTTGCAATTCCCTGATTCGCAGGAATTTCGCTTCTGCGGAGGCGGAGGAACAGCAAGCATTTCACCTTCGACAACCGACCACAAACATGGGAGTGCGCCGAAGGAGTCCAGAGGGCGATCGGAAAGCCCTCTGGAAGCAGCACGCGAGACCATCATGCAGAAGTTACCAATTCAATCGCGAAAAGGGTGTCGAGAGGGTCGAAGACCCTTCGCGGGTGCAGGGCAGAGCCCTGCCGGAGTCCAGAGGCAGAGCCTCTGGGGTCTCCCCATAAATCGTTTCATTCACCCGTATGGTGTTTGAATAAATAGGTTTCCCGAAAATGAAAGGAGTGCTTACAATGAAGAAGTTCTTTGCTCTGGCTCTGGCGCTGGTTCTGGCGCTGTCCCTGACGGTTGCGTCTGCTGATGAACTGAAGGTCATCCGCGTTGGCGCGACGGCTGCCCCGCACGCGGAGATTCTCGAATCCGAAGCGGTGACGGCAAAGCTGGCGGAACTGGGCTACAAGCTCGAAGTCGTTGTGTACGAAGGCTATGTGCTGGAGAATCCGGCGGTTGCTGACGGCACGGACGATGCGAACTATTTCCAGCACAAGCCCTACCTCGACTCCTACAACGAAACCGCTTCCGAGAGCGAACAGCTTGTGTCCGCGTTCACCGTGCATTACGAGCCCTTCGCCATCTACTCCAAGAAAGTGACCAGCCTTGCTGACCTGCAGGACGGCGCGCACATCGGCCTGCCGAACGACCCCTCCAACGAGACCCGTGCTCTGCTGCTGCTGGAGGCTGCTGGCCTGATTACCGTGCCGGAAGGAACGACCGCTGCGTCTGCCCTGACCAAGTACGACATCACCGCCGAAATGAACCCCCACGGCTATGTGTTTGACGAAGTGGCGGCTGAACTGCTTGCCCCCACCCTCGAAGACTACGACATTGCCGTCATCAACGGCAACTACGCGCTGGACGCTGGCCTGAAGCCCACTACGAACGGCCTGTTCGTCGAAGCTGCTGACTCTGAGTTCGCTACCCTGTACGCCAACATCGTCGCGGTTCGTCCCGCTGACCTTGATTCCGACTGGCTGAAGGCGCTGCACACTGCGCTGACTTCCAAGGAAGCCTACGACTACATGATCAACACCTACGAAGGCGGCGTCATCCCGACCTTCACTGTGGAAGAAGCGGAGTAATTCGCGGATACCGCAAGACCGTCTGCAAGCACGCAGGCGGTCTTTTTTTCGTCAGCGGAAGTGGGAGTAGCGGAATCCGCATGAGCGATTTTCCCCGCAGCAAAAAGACCAGCACCGAGAGAAACAGCTTCTCCCGATGCTGGTCGGTTGGATTTGCTTACGGGTACTCCGGCTTGGTTGCACTTCCCCTACCCCTTGGGTTAAGCGGCTTTATCCCCTTCCAGTGTCTTTAGGGATTTCCGCCCTTGAAAAAACACGCAGGTCAGCACCCCCATCAGCGCCAGCGCCGCATAAAAGCACGCCGCGCCGCTGCCTTCATCCCGTCCGAACAGCATTTCCAGCCACGGCAGCGGATTCCGCATCATCGGCCGAAACACCGCATCCACCAGCGCCCCGCCCAGCACATAGCCGACCGGAATCGTGAAGAATTGCAGCGCATTCCGCACCGCATACACCCTTCCCTGCATTCCTTCCGGGATGTTCAGCCGCATCAGCGCATCAAGATTCGCGCTCATGACGGGAATCAGCAGCCACCCCAGCGCAGCGCCCACGCACCACGTCGGCAGATTCTGCCCGAAGGCGAGCAGGAAGTTCTCCGTGCCCATCGAGACGAGCAGACAGCCCCACACCACCCGCACGCGGCTTTTCGGCGCAGGAAGCAGGACGGCGAGCAGGCTGCCAATCAGCGTCGCCAGCGCGGTCACGGTGGAGAAGATGCCCATGGCATTCTCCCCGCCCCAGCTCCGCGAGAGCAGCAGCGACGGCAGCGCAGCTTCGTACATGGACGAGACGAGGTTAATCGCCGCAAGGTACAGCACGAGCGTCAGCAGTCCGGGCGCTTGGCGGAAGAACCGCAGCCCCTGCCGGGTCGAATCGAGGAAGGATTCGTGCTGATTGCCAGTTTGCCGCTTCGGAATGCGGATGAAGCACAGCAGCGCCGTGAACGCGACGGCGAATGTCGCCAAATCCGCGAACATGACCGCGCGCAGACCGCCGAGCGTCATCAGCGCCATTGCCAGCACAGGTGTCAGCAGCCCGGACAGGCTGGAGGAGAGATACCGCAGTCCACCGACCCGCTGGTACTGCGATTTCGGCAGCAGTGCGGTCGTTGCGGCTTCGCTGGCGGGCTGCTGGAGCGTGTTCATCAAGCCGTTCAGCGCGTTAAGGAGATACAAGTGCGTGATTTGCAGCCGCTCCGTTTGCAGCAGGACGAGCGCCGCGACGGTTGTGCACGCGGCAAGCGCATCGCTGACGAGCATCGTCCGGCGCGTATCGAGGCGGTCAACCAGCGCGCCGCAGAACAGGCTAAATACCACATACGGCGCGTAGCTGCTGACCGTCAGCAGCGCGGTGGACAGCGCCGACCCGCTCTGCTGATACGCCCAGATAACAAGCGCGTAGCTGGTCATGGCGCTGCCGAGCGACGAAAGCGCCTGCGTCGTGAACAGCAAAAGGAATGTGCGCAATTCGCGCAGAGATTCAAAAAACGAATGCAGTTTCATATGACTTTGCTCCTTCATGCAGATAATCCGCATGGATGGAATGCCATTTTAAGATGAAAATGCCCCAAGATGCGCCGCGAATTTTTCATCCAGGCTAACGCGAATGAAACGCAGCGTAGCAGCGCTACGCTAAGTGGAATGAGCGGACGCATGAATGGAAAAGGCGCAAGCAGATGGGGCAGGTGAATCTAATACTATTTCCAGATAAGAATGCGCCAAGATGCGCCGCGAATTTTTCATTCTGGCTAACGTGAATGAAACGCAGCGTAGCAGCGCTACGCTAAGTGGAATGAACGGACGCCAGAGGGGAAAAGGCGCAAGCAGATGGCGCAGGTGAATCTGGAAATAGTATAAAAATGGCATACTGCGCAAAGCCGCAGGACGCTCCATGCAACGCCCTTACGACGCGCATGGAGCCAATGCAGTCATCAAAATCACGGTTTTCACCCCGCTTTTATGCGTTCAGTGTGTAGATGCGGCTGATTTCGCCGTCAATGTCACTCCGGCTGTCCAGATAGGTGCAGCCGTATTTTTCGTACACATTCGCGTGGTCGGTCGCGATATAGACGCGGTTTTCCCCATTCTGTTGGGCGATTTCCGCCAATTCGTGCAGCAGCTTTCCGGCAATTCGCTGATGACGGTACGCGGGGAAGGTGTACACGAAGCCGCACCACGGGCGGAGTTCCGGTGCATCCACGCAGTCGCGGTCGGTCAGCGTCGCAAAGGCGGCGATTTGGTCGCCCGCCATCAGAAAGTAGCAGTCGCCCGCACCGAGGGTATGATGGAACTGTTCCTTTTCGAGCAGCTCCGTCAGGAACTTCGCCGCGCCCCACTCGCAGGCGCGAAGCTGTGCGAGGAGTTGGGGCTGGTTAGGCGAAGTGAAGTAGGATGTCAGGTACATGGTGGATTTTCCTCCGATGGGTCAGCAGTGCTTGTGAATAAAGTCCGCAATGATTTGCAGCACGTCCTCCGTCCAGAAGGGCGCTCCGCCGTGGTTGACGCCTGCCAGCTCGATGTAATCCGCATCGGCACCATTCTGCGTCAGGCGCTCGTAGAGCGTCCGGCTATGCGCAACGTTGACCTGCGCGTCGCTGTCGCCGTGGAGCAGGAGAATCGGCGGAACGGCGCGTCCGGGTGCGAGATAGGTTTGTGCGCTGGCTTCCGCGAGTTTTTCCGGATGTTCCTGCGGGCAGGACACGCCCAGCAAATCCGCAGTCGGGTGGAAAGTCGCGGGCATGTTTGCCGGAACGCCTTCTTTTGCGCAGAGGAACAAGTCGCTCGGCGCGGATTCCGCAATCACGCCGCGAATCGGGAAATTCAGCAGTTCCGACACATCCGCAATTCCCGCCGCCTGACGCAGCGCCGTCAGCAGCGCAATATGTCCGCCGGAGGAATTGCCCATGAGGAAGGTGCGCGCCATGTCGATATGGAACAGCTTTGCGAGTTGTTCTGCGATATAGTGGATGGCGCGATGCACATCCTCTACCTGCGCGGGGAAAGGCGCGATTTTCGATTCGCGGTACTGCACGGATGCAACAGCGAATCCCCTTTCCGCAAGTTTTGCCAGTGCGGGGATGCCGTTGTACATTTCCTGCCGATACCACGCGCTGCCGGGGAGAAAGACAATCAGCGGCACGGTTTCGCCATCCTGCCATTGCGGGCGGTACGGGATGATGAGCTGCATTTTCCGCTGCGTTTCGCCGTAGGTGGCGTAGGTAACATCGGGGATGTAGAGGTATTCGAGAGTATCGAGGGAGACGGTGCGGGTCAGGCGCATGGGGGGATGCCTCCTTTCCGGCTATCGGGTCGCGCCCATTTGGCGCGACAATATGCGAGTAGTGGATAGAGCAGCTTGGGGGCGCTCCTGCGGGAGCGCGAAGTTACTGGCAGGGACGCTTCGCTGCCTGCACCTTTGTTGGTGGCTTCCTTGGAATTGAGCGCCCGAAAAACAGTTGGGGCGTTGCCCCAAACCCCACCAGAGGCGCCGCCTCTGGACTCCGCAAGGGGCATTGCCCCTTGACCCTTTTTTCGGTGCCCGGCTTGGTCGCTTTTCCCCTACTCCGCTTTTATGCGGCTTTAGGCGCGCGCCATCGCCCCATCCAAAATCTCCAGCCCCTGTTCCTCCTGGAACTGATTCGTATACAGCTGATAATAATACCCCTGTTTCGCAATCAGCTGCTGATGCGTCCCATCTTCCGTAATCTTGCCATTCTGAATCACCAGAATCCGATCCGCCGAGCGAATCGTAGAGAGTCGATGCGCAATGATGAAGCTCGTCCGCCCCGCCAGCACCTTCTGAATCGCGTGCTGAATCAGCTGTTCCGTCTCCGTATCGACCGAGGACGTGGCTTCGTCCAGCACGAAAATAGACGGGTTCGTCAGAATCGCGCGGGCGAAGGAAATCAGCTGCTTCTGCCCGGTGGAGAGGCGGTTGCCGCCCTCGCCAACGTCCGCCTGATAGCCATCCTTCATGTTGCGGATGAAGGGTTCCGCGCCGACCATACGGGCGGCTTCCGCGACTTCCTCGTCGGTGGCATCGGGGCGGCCGTAGCGGATATCATCCGCAACCGTGCCGGAGAAGAGATGCGGCGACTGCAGGACGTAGCCGAGGTTGGACTGAAGCCACAGCTGACTGCGTGTGCGGTAATCCGCGCCGTCGATGAGGATTTTGCCCTCCGTCGGCTCATAGAAGCGGCAGACGAGGTTGACGATGGTGGACTTGCCGCTGCCGGTTTCGCCGACAAGGGCAATGGTCTGCCCGTGCTGGATGTGCAGGTTGAAGTGCTCCAGCACCTTTTCGCCCTCTTTGTAGCGGAAGGTGACGTCCTCGAAGTCAATGTCGCCGATGAGCTTGGGCCAGTTTTCGGTCTTGGGGTGGAAATTGTCGCCGTATTGCGCCACCACTTCGGGAGAATCCACAATATCGGGTTCCGTTTCCAGCAGGCTGATGACGCGCTCCGCCGCCGCCTGTGCGGATTGCAGTTCCGCGAAGATGCGGGCAATATCGCGCACGGGCTGGAAGAAGCTGACGGTGTAGTTGATGAACATGGTCAGCGTGCCGACGGTCATAGCGACGCCGAAAACGTGCGTACCGCCGATGACGCTGTTGCCGCCCTGCCAGAGCGCATACGCCGTCGCCAAAGACCCCAGCGACACGACGATGGGCAGAAAGAGGTTCGACAGCGTCGCCGCGCGGATGGACGCGGAACGCATGGAGGCAGAAACCGTCTCGAATTCCTTGATGTTCAGTTCTTCGCGCACAAGGGTTTTCGTCGTCTTTGCGCCGTTGATGCCCTCATTGAAGCCCGCGGTAATCTGGCTGTTGTTCTTGCGCACCTGACGATACGCCGCGAGAATCGCCTTCTGGAACTTCCAGCTGATGACGGCCAGCGGCGGCAGCACCAGCATGACAATCAGCCCCAGCCGCCAGTTGATGGTCAGCATCCGCACGGCGCAGGCAACCAGATACACCGCGCCCCAGCACAAGTCCACCAGCGACCAGCCGATGGTGTCCGCAAGGCGCTGCGTGTCATTGGTCAGGCGGGACATGAGGTATCCTACGGGCATCCGGTCGTAATAGGAGAAGGGCAGTTCCTGCAGTTTCTGGAAGCCGAGCTTGCGAATCAGGTAGCACGTTCCGGTTTCGACAATGCCGCACTGCCGCAGAAAGCCGAAAATTGTTCCGACCTGCACTGCCGTCAGCAGCGCATACGCCACGACGAACCCAACCAGCCCGGCCGTGCTGTGTTTGGCAATGAACACGTCAATCGCGTAGGCATTCATGTTCGGCATAATCACGTCGATGATTGCAGAAACCGCCATGAAAAGCACAACCGCAATCAGGTTCTTGTGGTACGGCTTTGCAACCTTGATGAGCTTGCGCCACAGGGAGAGATCAAATCGTTTGGTATAATCCTGTTCCTGAAAGGACTGCATATCAGTTCACCCCTTCCGCCGCCTTGGCCTGCGTCAGTTCTTCCTCCAAGGCGTTCTGGATGCTGTTGATGCGCTGGTACAGGCCCGGCTGGCTGCACAGCTCAGCGTGCGTGCCCTGCTGCGTAATCTGCCCGTTTTCCAGCACGAGGATGAGGTCAGCCTGCGAGAGCGTCGTCACGCGGTGGCTGATGATGAGGGTGGTCACGTCCTTCTGCTCGTGGCGGAGGGCAGCGCGAATCTGCGCGTCCGTCTCGGTATCCACGGCGGAAAGGGAGTCGTCGAAGATGAGGATGTTGTTGTCCTTGAGCAGCGTGCGCGCAATGGCGATTCGCTGCTTCTGTCCGCCGGAGAGCGTCACGCCGCGTTCGCCCACGACCGTCTCCCAGCCCTTATCCGCCTTGGCGATGAAGCCGGATGCGCTGGCGATATCCGCCGCGTGCTCAATGCGTTCCGCCTCCTGTTCCGGCGCGGTGATGCCCACGTTCTCCCGGATAGTCTTGGAGTACAGGAACGGCTCCTGCAGAATCAGGCCGACGTGTGCGCGCAGATATTTGCGGTCAATCTGCTGAATATCCACGCCGCCGATGGTGATTTTGCCGCTCGTGGGCGTATACAGCCGCTGCAGCAGGTACATCATGGTGGATTTGCCGCTGCCCGTGCCGCCCAGCACTGCCGCCGTCTTGCCCGCGGGGATGGTGAAGGACACGTCGCGCAGCACCGGCACGTTGTCATCCGGATAAGCGAAGGACACATGGTCAAACACAATATCGCCGTGCAGGTCGGGCTTCAGGGCGTTCGGCTCGTCCGGCTCGGCTTCCTCATGCAGAATCGCCTGCACGCGCTTCATGGACACCATCGCCTTGCCCGCGTCGGACAGGGTGCGGCCCAGCTGACGAATTGGGAAGAGCAGCATTCCCAGCGTGGAGGTGAAAACAATTAGCGTACCGACGGTAATCCAGCCGTTGCAGGCGTAGATGATGCAGACCACCAGCGTCAGCAGCGTCTGCGTCATGCTGATGGCGTCGCCGCCGCCCCAGTAGATGGCGAGCAGTTCATTCAGGCGGAGGTTCTTCTTGCGCAAATCGTTGTTCACGCGGTCAAACTTCTCCACCTCGCGCTCCTGCTGTCCGAAGGCGCGCACGACGCGGACGCCGGAGAGGTTCTCCTGCAAAACGGCGTTCAGCACACCGTCCGCTTCGTCTGCCACCTCAAAGGACTTATGCACCATCTTGAAGAACCACGTCGCGAAGCAGAACAAAGGCGGCACAAGAATCAGGCTGTAGAGCGTAATCGGCACGGAGCGCGGCAGCAGGATGCTCATGGCGATAACGACCATCAGCACCGTGTTGACAACTTCCATCACCTGAACCGCCAGAAAGCGGCGAATCGTATCCACGTCAGACGTGCAGCGCTGAATCAGCTCGCCTGCCTGCGCTTTAACGTGGTACGCAAACGGCAGGTGCTGCAAGTGGCGATAGAGGTCATTGCGCAGTTTGCGGGCAATATTTTCACTCGCAATCGCGGAGGAACGACCTTTTATGAACGTGAACACGCCGTTGACGACGTTCATCAGGATGAGCGCCAGCGCGGGAATCCACAGATTTTGGCGGAGGAAATCGCGTCCGCCGAGGGCGTTAATCGGGTTCATGAGGAAATCCGGCATTGTGAATGGCTCGCTGCCCAGTATGCTGTCCACGATTTCGGAGAGCAGCAGCGGCGTTAAAAAGCCGATGATGACCATCATGATGGTCGCAATGAGTGCCCAGAGGAAATGCGTCCAGTTCTGCCCGATGAGGGAGAGCATTGCGCCGAACGGGGTCTGTTTCTTCTTTGGTTTCGTTGTGGTGCGCTGCGTAGGAAATCACTCCTTTCAAGAGAGACAAAGTGGTTGATGACTCATAACTGCCCATTGTATGCTTTTTTCGAAAAGGGTACGAAAAAAGCACCATCCGTCTGAATGCAAACGGCTGGTGCTGCACACAAAACGCATGGTAACAGGAAAAGAGCGTGGAATTTTCCTATTACGGGCGCATATGGGCAGAAAGAGCCGTCGCAGTCAGTCCATTGGCACGGGATACAAGGGTTAGAATCATCATGGTCATTGCGAGGGCCTCCTTTCTGCATAATTTTGATTTTGTTGTGCTTCTCGCAAGCACGCAAGAAACAGTGTAGTCGAAAGTCAAGGTTTTGTCAAGGGGCAAATGGCGTTTTTTTTAAATATTCATCCCATCTTGCGCAGGATTCCCGTTTTTCCAGTCCCAAACCGCCTTTTCAATCAAGTCGGCAGCATTGGCACAGCCGTGTTCATTGCGCAGGGCCTCCCCGATGCACGCCGCGTTGCGCGTGTATTCCGGGTTGCTGATGAGTGCGCGCAAGCCCTCCGCCAGATTCTCTGCCGTCAGCTTATCGCGCGGAATCGCTTTCGGCCCGCACCCGGCAGCGTACACCCGCTCCGCCCAGAACGGCTGATCGCCGCCGAACGGCACAACGAGCGTCGGCAGTGCATGGCGCAGGCTGGTTGCGGTCGTCCCCGCGCCGCCGTGATGCACCGCCCCTGCCATATGCGGGAACAGCCAGTCATGCGGCACACTTTTCACATAGAAGATGTTCGCATCTTTTGTCTTTGCTTCCTGCTGACCCCAACCCAGTGCCACCACCGCCCGCACGCCGGACAATTTCACCGCCTGCCGGATGATTTCCGCCAGTTCACCCATGTCGCCTGACACCATCGACCCAAAGCCGATGTACACCGGCTCGTCGCCCGCGCGCAGGAACTCCGCCAGCGCCGGGTCAGGCGTGTAGTCCACCGAGCGCTCATCCCACCAGAAGCCGGACATGTGGATGTTGTCCGCCCAATCCTCCGGGCGCGGCACGAGCGTCGGGCTCATGGCGTAAATCACGGGCACTTGCTTGCCCTTCACGTCATAATCCGGGCGCAAGCGAACGCGGCGCTTTGCCATCTCGTTCTCCTTGCGCCAATCCGAGAGGTAGCGGTGCTCCAGCGCCGAAATCAGCAGATACCCGATGCGATAGCTCAGCACATTCCACCACTTGCCGAGCTTGCGGAACGGCGCGGATGAAATTGGCATATCCTTGCACGGATCCATCGGGAAATACTGCGTCTGGATGCACGGAATATCGTACTTCTCCGCAATCGAATAGAACATCGTCCCGAAGAACGTGCAGACGATGGCTTCCGCGCCCTCCGCGCAGTGCAGCAAATCATCCAGCAGCATCGGCGCAATATCGCGGATGCCCTTCTCAAACTCCTTCAAGTACCGCACGCCCACCGCGTCCGGCTGGAGCAGCCGCCCCATCATATCCACCACATCGCCGGAAATGGGATAGAAGGACATTCCCGCTTCCTCAATCATGCCCTGAAACGGCGCAAACGCCGCAATCGTCACCTCATGCCCCCGCTCGTGAAGCTCCCGTCCCAGCAGCATATACGGCCGCACGTCACCCGTCGAGCCGAGCGTTATCATTGTGATTTTCATCATTACCTCCAATGATTTCGAGATAAGTTAAAGGTATACAAACTAAAAAACTAACAATAAAATTCAAGTATGTAGAAGAAACCAAAAGCGCCATCAAGCGCGCTTGCTTCCCGTCGCACACGGGTCATACCACCCCGCAGGAACTTTCACCCGGAAGCCCTCGAATGCACTTTCCGCATCCGCCTTCACCACGCAGTGCGGCGTATACACATGCCGCATCCCCTCCTGCATCCGCGCCATACACCACTGCGCCAAGTCCGCTGCCAGCGAATTCCCTTCCGCCAGCGGCACAAACGCATCCCGCCGCACCAAAAAGCACATTGGCGAAACCGCAGTGACATTGTAGCTGGTTCGGTTCATGCCGTGCCATCCGCCCGCCGACACCGGCAAGCCGCGATTCCGCGACCGCACTGTGCCGTCCGGCAGAATGTCGTATCCGGCATGAAGCACCCGATTGCGCGCATCCGCCACCAGCGGCATCACCGCGCACACATCCGGGCGCTGGGCGTACATCATCATCTCCCGCAAACCGTCCGCATCAGGCTCCGCCGTGTCTCCCCACAGGAACAGCAGCATGTCTGCCGACGAATCCGCCGCCAAGCGGTTCACATCCGCAGCGGACGCATCCCGCGTCAGCCGCAATGCCGCGACAGTAAAATCCCCCACGTTGTACCGCAGCCGCAGCACACCGTCCTCCACCCAGCACGTTCCCGGAAATCCGTTGCGTCGCATACTCTCTTCCACCGCCCGCGCCGCCGCATCCAGGCAGACTGCCAATTTCGTGTGGCTCATCGACCCCCGCAGCGTCCGCCAGTGGTACAGCACGCGTGGAATGTGGATGACGCCGTCCGCCCGCTCGCACGCACGGAGCAGCAAATCGTGATCCTGCGACCCGTCGAACGCCGGTCGTAATCCGCCGATGGCATCCAGCAGCGTCCGCCGAATCACCGACAAATGGCAGATATAGTTGCCGGAGCGCAGATTGTCCGGACAGAAATCCGGCTTGCGGTGCGCATCAACGTGAATCGCGCCGTGGGCGGTCAGCTTATCCTCATCGGTGTAGAGCACGTCGGGGTGGTGCGCGTCGATGGCTTCCGCAATCCGCCAGAGCGCATCCGGCGCAAGCACATCGTCGTGGTCGCACAGGGCGATATACTCCCCCGTCGCCATTTTAATCGCGCGGTTCGTGTTGCCGGATATGCCCGCGTTTTCCACCCCGTACGCGACGTGGAATCGACTGTCCCGCGCGGCAATTGCCTCCAGCGCCTTTCGCGTCTCGGCGGACGTGCTGCCGCCGTCGTACAGGCAGGCTTCCCACGCGCCGTGCGTCTGGGCAAGCAGCGAATCCGCCAGTGCGCGGAGGAATTTCGGGCGCGTGTTGAACACGGGGACGACGACGCTGATGCGCACGTTCGGGAAGGGGTGCGCGCGCTGTACCGCCAGTTCGCGCTTGGATGCTTTCTCCCGCCGGAATCGCCATTCGTCCCGCAGCAGCACCCGTGCCGCCAGCATTTCGCCCGCGCGGCGCAGCGTGTACCCCGCGCCATGCATCCGCACATACGCCCGAACCCGTTCCGCCCACTGCACGCGCGTCCCTCCCGCCGACTTTCCTGCCCTCATCATACCATGCGCCGCGGGTTTTGTAAAGCACCGGGCGATTTTCTGCCAATTCGGAACAATTTTCGCAAAACCGCTTGACAAACGCCCGAAAAAGTGCTAAACTAAATCTTGTTCCGGCAATCCCGGACGAACCGCATAGGGGCATGGTGTAATGGTAACACGTGGGTCTCCAAAACCTTTGTTGAGGGTTCGAGTCCTTCTGCCCCTGCCAGTGACGAGCCAGTTTCGTGAGAAGCTGGCTCGTTTTTATGTGCATGGATATGAAAAATCCGCCTCCGAGAATGGGAGGCGGACAGCGGATTTATTCCTGTATTTGTATTAGCGATAACCTCAACGTCTGCAATTCCCAGTTTTGCACCTCCGACAAGCGCAGTAACAACATCCTAACAAAAACATGCCAAATTGTTGCGTATCTTCACAACGACTTTCGTGTCTGCGTGTAACCACCTTTCAGAAAATCGTTTTTTTCTGAAATCAGCTGCCCCAACCCCCTCCAAATTTCAAATTCGCACAGAAAACGCGCCCGCCGACCTTCCGACGAGCGCGTTTATACTATTGGGGGCTCTACTCCCGAATTCAGTGCACGACTTGCTGGACACCCCAGTTATCACATTTACACAAATGAGGCGGTCAGCCGCCGAGTTGTGCGGTGTTGCTTTAAATTACTTCTTATTCTTCTGCTCCACCATCGCCTTAACCTTCAGCGGCAGACCGAGCAGGTTGATGAAGCCCGCGGAATCCTTGTGGCTGTACAGGTCGTGGCTGTCGCCGAAGGTAGCGATTTCCTCCATGTACAGGCTGTTCGGCGACTTCACGCCCGCATTGATGCAGTTGCCTTTGTACAGCTTCAGCTTCACCGTGCCGTTGACCGCCTGCTGCGTGCTGTCCACAAACGCGGAGAGCGCCTCGCGCAGGGGCGTGTACCACATGCCGTCGTACACCAGCTCCGCGAACTTGCTCGCGACTAGCTCCTTGTAGTGGCTGGTGGCGCGGTCAAGCGTGATGGATTCGAGGATGCCGTGCGCGGCGTAGAGCATCGTTCCGCCGGGGGTTTCGTACACGCCGCGGGACTTCATGCCCACCAGACGGTTCTCCACCAAATCCGCGCAGCCGACACCGTTGCGGCCCGCGATTTCGTTCGCCTTCGTCAGCAAATCCACCGCGTCCAGCTTTTCGCCGTTGATGGCGACCGGCACGCCCTGCTCGAAGTCCACCGTGACGTATTCGGGCTGATCAGGCGCTTTTTCAGGCGTGACCATCGTCAGCAGCAGGTCTTCCGGCGGCTCGTTCCACGGATCTTCCAAATCCGCGCCCTCGTGGCTGATGTGCCAGATGTTGCGGTCCATCGAATACGGGCGATCCTTCTTGACCGGGACGGGGATGCCGCGCTTTTCTGCGTAGTCAATTTCCTCCTCGCGGGTCTTGATGTCCCAGATGCGCCACGGCGCGATAATCTGCATATTCGGGTCGAACGCCTTGATGGTCAGCTCGAAGCGGACTTGGTCGTTGCCCTTGCCGGTGCAGCCGTGGCAGATGGCAGTGCAGTTCTCCTTGTGGGCGATTTCGACGAGGCGCTTGGCAATCAGCGGCCGTGCGAAGGACGTGCCCAGCAGATACTTGCCCTCGTAGACCGCGCCCGCCTTGAGCGTCGGCCAAATGAAGTCCTCGACGAACTCCTTGCGCAGGTCTTCGATGTACAGCTTTTCAGCGCCGCACTTTTTCGCCTTTTCGTGGAGGGGCTCGAGTTCCTCGCCCTGCCCGACGTCGCCCGCAACGCAGACCACATCGCAGTCATAATTTTCCTTCAGCCACGGCACGATAATCGAGGTATCCAGACCACCGGAATAAGCCAGCAATACGCGCATCTTCGCCATAACAATCGACTCCTTTATCTTCATCCTGATTTTCATCATTTTTGTGTCCGTCTGCCGGACAAGATGGATTATACACCAAGATGAATAAAAATGCAATAGGTCTGCATAAATTTTCTCGGATTTTTTTTCGGGGGATTTGCCGTGCCTGAATTGCCACCTATTTATATGATGATGGCTTATGCGGCGCGAATTTCCTCTGTCTGGTTGCGGCGCGGGGACGCTGCTCTGACGCTCCCCAAATAGCGAATCTGCGTTCCTGTCCCCTTCGCCCATCTATTCGCCATTCCATTCATCCCGTTCCGAAAACGTATTAAATTGTGAAAAAAATATCGTTAAAATCGTGTCAGCTACTTGACAAGAGCTTAACAATCTGCTACACTGTTCTCGTCACCCCGACAAACACCGACATTCCCCGTTCGCGGGCGCATCCCCGCAGGACGGATGAAGCATAAGGAGAGAGTATCATGGCGAAAGAGTATCCGATCGTCGATAGCGTGGAGAGCTTCGAGGCAGCCCTCGCCCGCGTCCGCGCGGCACAGAAGGTCTATGCGACCTACACGCAGGAGCAGGTGGACAAGATTTTCAAGGCAGCTGCCCTCGCCGCGAACAACATGCGCATCCCGCTGGCGAAGATGGCGGTGGAAGAAACCGGCATGGGCGTGGTGGAAGATAAGGTCATCAAGAACCACTACGCCGCTGAATACATCTACAACGCCTACAAGGACACGCAGACCGTCGGCGTGCTGGAGCGCGACGAAGCGTTCGGCATGATGAAGGTTGCAGAACCGATCGGCGTCGTCGCGGCGGTCATCCCGACCACCAACCCCACGTCTACCGCCATTTTCAAGACGCTGATTTGCCTCAAGACCCGCAACGGCATCATCATCTCTCCCCATCCGCGCGCGAAGAAGTCCACCATCGCCGCCGCGAAGGTTGTGCTGGAAGCGGCTGTGGCAGCCGGCGCGCCCGAAGACATCATCTCCTGGGTTGATGTTCCCTCGCTGGAGCTGACCAACATGGCGATGAAGGAAGCCGACATCATCCTTGCCACCGGCGGTCCCGGCATGGTCAAGGCGGCGTACTCCTCCGGCAAGCCCGCGCTGGGCGTCGGCGCTGGCAATACGCCCGCGATTATCGACGAATCCGCTGACGTGAAGGTGGCCGTCAACTCCATCCTGCACTCCAAGACGTTCGACAACGGCATGATCTGCGCGTCCGAGCAGTCCACCATCGTGCTGGACAGCATCTACGACGCAGTGAAGGCGGAGTTCGCCAAGCGCGGCGCGTACTTCCTCGAAGGCGAAGAGCTGGACAAGGTGCGCAAGACCATCATCATCAACGGCGCGCTGAACGCCAAGATTGTCGGTCAGAAGGCGCACACCATTGCCAAGCTCGCGGGCGTGGACGTGCCGGAAACCGCCAAGGTGCTGATTGGTGAAGTCGAATCCGTGGATATTTCTGAAGAGTTCGCGCATGAGAAGCTCTCTCCCGTGCTGGCGATGTACCGCGCCAAGGACATCGACGATGCGTTCGACAAGGCGGAACACCTGATTGCTGACGGCGGCTACGGCCACACCTCTTCTATCTACCTGAACGCCGTCACCCGCAAGGATTTGATTGACCGCTTCGCCGCGCGCATGAAGACCTGCCGTATTCTCGTCAACACGCCTTCCTCTCAGGGCGGCATCGGCGACCTGTACAACTTCATGCTGCGTCCGTCGCTGACGCTGGGCTGCGGCTCGTGGGGCGGCAACTCCGTCTCCGAGAACGTCGGCGTCAAGCACCTGCTGAATGTCAAGACTGTTGCCATCCGGAGGGAGAATATGCTGTGGTTCCGTGCGCCTGAAAAGGTCTACCTCAAGAAGGGCTGCCTGCCTGTCGCCCTGAATGAACTCAAGGCAGTTATGGGCAAGAAGCGCTGCTTCATCGTCACCGACGCGTTCCTGTTCAAATCCGGCTTCACCAAGGCGATTACCGACAAGCTGGATGAGCTGGGCATCGTCCACACCACGTTCTACGATGTTGCGCCCGACCCGTCCCTCGCCTGCGCGAAGGAAGGCGCAAAGGCCATGACCTCCTTCCAGCCGGACTGCATTATCGCCATCGGCGGCGGTTCCGCGATGGACGCCGGCAAGATTATGTGGGTCATGTACGAGCATCCGGAAGTGGACTTCCTCGACATGGCAATGCGCTTCATGGATATCCGCAAGCGTGTGTACACCTTCCCGAAGATGGGCGAAAAGGCGTACTTCATCGCCATCCCGACCTCTGCTGGCACGGGCTCCGAAGTCACCCCGTTCGCCGTCATTACCGATCAGGACACCGGCGTGAAGTACCCGCTGGCGGACTACGAGCTGCTGCCGAAGATGGCGATTGTGGACGCTGACATGATGATGTCCGCGCCGAAGGGTTTGACCTCCGCCTCCGGTATCGACGCGCTGACCCACGCGCTGGAAGCCTACGCCTCCATGATGGCGACGGACTTCACCGACGGTCTGGCGAAGCAGGCGGCTCAGCTGATTTTCGAGTATCTGCCCGCGTGCTACGACAACGGTCAGAACGAGCCGGTTGCCCGCGAAAAGATGGGCAACGCCGCCACGATGGCTGGCATGGCGTTCGCGAACGCGTTCCTCGGCGTCTGCCACTCCATGGCGCACAAGCTGGGCGCGTTCCATCACCTGCCGCACGGCATTGCCAACGCGCTGCTGATTGAGCTGGTCATCCGCTACAACAGCGCCGAAGTTCCCACGAAGATGGGCACCTTCCCGCAGTACGCCTATCCGCACACGAAGCGCCGCTACGCTGAATTCGGCGAGTACCTCGGCTTCAAGGGTGCGAATGACGACGAGACGGTGGAAAACCTGATTCGCAACATCCATGCCCTGAAGGAGCGCGTCGGCATCAAGAATACGATCCGCGACTACGGTGTGGACGAGGAGAAATTCCTCGCGACGCTGGACGAAATGTCCGAGCAGGCGTTCGACGACCAGTGCACCGGCGCGAACCCGCGCTACCCGCTCATCAGCGAAATCAAGGAAATGTATCTGAAGGCGTACTACGGCGAGTAATGCGCCATTCTCCCCGGCTTGGCAGGAATGCTTCTGCTGGGCCGGGCATTTTTGAGCACAAAAAATTTTGTCCGCTTGCAGGAATGTCGCATTTGGGCGGAGAATAGATATTTAGGACAAATATCAGGCTTTGCTGGTCGCCCCCAATCAGCACGCGGGCAAAGCATGACAACGTGCTCAACTCAATCGCGAAAAGGGAGTCCAGAGGGTCACAGACCCTTTGGCAGGTCAAGGGCAGCACCCTTGCGCCTCTCCCCCCAATAAACATGAACCATATAGAAGGAGGTTTCCCTATGGATTTGACGCATGTGATTGCCGAGCGGGAGAATAAGAAGATTTACCGCGACGGCGCCAAGGCCATCAAGGTGTTTGCCGAAGGGTACAGCAAGGCGGACATTCTGAACGAAGCGCTGAACACGGCGCGCGTGGAAGAGACGGGCCTGCCGATTCCGAAGCTCCTTGCTGTTGACACGGTGAACGGTCAATGGGCGATTACGACGGAGTTCGTTGAAGGCGACACGCTGGCGGCGCTGATGGCGGCGCATCCGGAAAAGGAAGACGAGTACCTGAACCTGTTTGTGGACATTCAGATGAAGGTTCACGCCTGCACCTGCCCGATGCTCAACAGCCTGACCGAGAAGATGCAGCGCAAGATTTCCGCCACTGACCTCGACGCGACCACCCGCTACGAGCTGCACACCCGCTTGGCGAGTATGCACGTCCACAAGAAGGTCTGCCACGGCGACTTCAACCCGTCCAACATTATCATCGCCCCCGACGGACAGTGGTACATCCTCGACTGGTCGCACGCCACGCAGGGCAACGCGTCCGCTGACGTCGCCCGCACCTACCTGCTCTTCGTCCTCGAAGGCAAGGAAGCGCTGGCGGAAAAGTACCTCTCCCTCTTCTGCAAGAAGAGCGACACCGCCAAGCAGTACGTCCAGCAGTGGATTCCGATCGTCGCCGCGAGCCAGTCCCTCAAGGGCAAGCCCGAAGAGCGCGACCTGCTCATCCGCTGGGCAAGCGTTTGCGAATACGAATAATCATCAAAGGGACTGGCTTCGGTCAGTCCCTTTTTTCGTGGGGATGGGAGACGCCCCATGTAACCATTTCCCCGTATTTGTCGAAATCTGGCACATTTTCGGTTTTTCCTATGTAACCCACTTTTCATCCCCTTTTTTTCGTGGTATCATCATTATAAGAAGGGGGAATTTACCCTTTTCAAACTTATCTGCCGCGATTGCTTGTCAACCGCCTCCACAATCAGCATGAATGAATTATACACGGCAAATATTGCTCTCAGCGTCTTCGCCATGGCGATTATGCTCTTCTCCCTGCGTGGCGACATCAGCCAATCCAAGATCCGAAACCTGCTCTGCGGCGGTCTGTACGCCACCATTACCATTTGCGCGCTGTGTGAGTGGTCGGGCGTGCAGATGGATGGCACGCCGCCCGCGCTGATTCCGCTGCATATCGCCGTCAAGACCATCGAACTTTCGCTTGCGCCGCTCATCGGGCTGTTCGCGGGCTGCGTTATCCATCCCTGCCCACGGAAAGTGGTGCATAGGCTGCTGTGCCTTGCGGGCTTCCACGCACTGCTGGTGCTGCTCTCGGCGTTCACGGGGCTGATGTTCTATGTCGATGGGCAGAATTTCTATCACCACGGGTTGCTCTACGTGCTCTACACGCTCGCCTACGGGGGCAGCACGGTGTTCTTCCTCGTGCAGATTGGGTTCGCCTGCCGCGCCTATCAGTACACCGGCGGCACACAGCTGCTGCTCGCGACGCTGTTCGTGCTGTTAGGGCTGATGGTGCAGTTGTGCCTGCCGATGGTCAGAATCGACTGGATTACCATCAGCTGCGGTGCGCTGATGATGTCGAAATTCTCCAGCGACATGGTGCTGCAAACCGATGGGCTGACGCAGTTGGTCAACCGCTTGGGCTACGAGCATTATCTGGCGCGCCTGCGTGTGCCTGCCGCCATCCTGATGTTTGACGTTGACCGCTTCAAGGACGTCAACGACTGCCATGGGCACTTGATGGGTGACGCCTGCCTGCGGACGATTGCCGGCTGCATCCGCCGCGCGTATGGGAATTACGGGACGTGCTTCCGCATCGGCGGCGACGAGTTTTGCGTGATACTGACGCGGCGGAACGCGCAATACAACACCATGACGGAGATTTTCCAGCACCTGATGGATGCGGCGCGGGCGGAGAATCCGGTTCTGCCGACGGTATCGGTGGGCTGTTCGCATTTTAATCCGTCAACGGATGATTTGGCGGAGTCCTTGGCGCGGGCGGACGCGCGGATGTATCAGAATAAGGAAGCGCATAGATAAACACAGCCGCGACGAGTGAATACGCTCGTCGCGGCTGATTTTTATTCACCTGTATCCACCGCAGTGTTGGCAGTAGCGCGCTTCCTTCGGGTTTTCTAAGCCGCAATACTTGCATGTCCAGTAGTCCATACTATCTGAAAGTGGTGCTAACGGTGTCATTTCCGAAAGCGATTTCATTGTGCTGTTACTGTTACTGTTACTGTTACTGTTACTGTTACTGTTACTGTTACTGTTACTGCTACTGTTACTGTTACTGCTACTGCTATTTCGCGGCAGATAGTCGTCGTTTTTATCTTTTGCAATTTTTTTCTCTATATTTTCCAATGCTGCACGCAGTTCCAAATCAGGCAGGGCAGCAATGAGGATGTAGCCGATGATACCGAAGATAATGCACACGGCAATCCAGTTCCCTTTGCTGTACCCTTTCTGCTCAGCAATGCCGCCCGCATACATTGCAAATGCAACGTTGATTGCAATTGCAACCAAAACAATCAGAAAATACGCAAAATCCATGTTTCTCAACCTCCTTGTGTGTATCATATCCGTTTTTTCTCTATTTGTCAAGTATTTTCCGCAATTTTCACATATTATTCTGCAATGAAAAATCCGAATGCAAAAAACACGCATTCCACATTCGGAGTGCGTGCTTTTGTTGATATTACCGATTCACATACGCGTCGATTTCATTCCGGCTGGAGATTTGCAGCTTCTCAAAAATGCTCTCCATGTACGACTTCACCGTGTTGACGGAAATGCCCATCAGCGCGGCGATTTCCTTGTTGCTGCGACCCTTCGCGGCAAGCATGGCAATCGAAAACTCGTAGGGTGTGAGCGCGTCGGTCACCTGCAGCGTCGACACGGGGTTGTGAATTTTCATCCACCCGCGGCTGAAGCGGTAGACCGACTGCACAATCTTGTTGTACATTTCCGGCTCCTGCTTGCGCAGCGCGCGCTCCACCTGCCCCTGCAAAATGCCGTGATGCTCCACAAACGGGTGGATGTACCCCTCGCGGCTGGCGATGCTCCACGCGGCATCGAACTTCTGCTCCGCGCGTTCATCCTGTTTCAGGCTCATGCAAATCATGCACAGGACGATGTTGAGGTAGATGCTGTCAATGGGGTAGCGCGTGCCCGCCATCAGCAGGGCGGATTCGGCAATGCCCATCGCGTGTTCGTATTCGCGCCGGATGTAGAGCGCGTGGGCGATGGCGTACATGGCGAAATACTGCATTCCGGGCGGAAGAATACCGATAGCGGGGCGGATAGGCGTCAGGTCGAGCTTCTCGGAGTGGAAGAACACGCTGATGAGCGCGTCGGTAATGCTGCTGTACAGCCGCCACGAATCATCGTTTGCGCGCTGCCCGTCCCGCTGAATCATTTCGAGATTCCGGCGGCACTTGGCGGCATCCCCCGTCTGCAGCATCGCCATCGTGTTGGTAATCAGCGCGGACAGGCGGATTTCGGGGCACTTGCTCGTCAGGTATTTCTCGCTGATTTCGCGGGCTTCCTCGTGCTCATCGCGGAAATAGTGGTGCAGGGCGCGGGCGATGTCGCGTTCCTCCTCGTCGTTAATGGTCAGCAGGAGATTTTGGAAGCCGTTGTCGCACGGGCGGGAAATCAGCGGCATATAGCACTTTGCCATCCGCGGGGGGATTTTTTCCTGCCCGCGCTGCCCGCTCTTGCGCAAATCCGCCGGATGCGGCGTATTCGCCGGAATCAGCCACCCGCCCGATTTCCGGATTGCCCCCTGAATCCGCCCGGTATTCAGGTAGTAATTCACCATGCGGATGGAAACGCCCCACAGCTCCGCTATTTCCTTTACGCTGAGGTAGTCCAATGCGCATCCCCTCCTTGTCCTTCTTGCTTACGCTTACGGAATTGGCTCCCAAAGCATGGTCGCCGTTCGATTGCCATACGAGCCCTTGGGCAGCATGTAGGAGCGCGGCGTTCCTTCTACGCCGTCGATTTTCCAGCCTACAAAGGTATAGCCCGGGAGGTAGTAGGACGGGTCTTCTTCCGGTAGCCCGAAATAAATTTGGTTGTTGATGGTGTATTGAACCCAATTATATGCTTTGCCGTGGCTCACGTAGGTAATGGTGTACGTCGCCACACGCCACTCCGCCTCGTAAATGCGGTCGCCGGTTGAGCCTTCGGGGATAATCATCGGCGTTGAAGGGAACTGACCGCTGCCATCGAGGACCCAGCCGGCAAATTCGTAGCCCGGACGCTCGGGAGGGATGGGCAGGGTGACGGAATCCTCCACGGTGTAGCGTATCGAAGCTATGACTGCGCCGCCGTTCGTGACCAGTGTGATGGTGTATCTGATCACCTTCCAGTTTGCGGTATACGCCTTGTTTCCCGTCGAACCCTTCGGAATTTTGACGCTTGTCTGCGGCGTCGTGATGCGCTCGCCCGTCCAGCCGACAAACTCGTAGCCGTTGCGGGTCGGGGTCGGCAGCTCGAAATCCTCATCCGTTATGGTGTAAACCACCTTTTCTTGACCGCTGCCGCCGTCCAAATCCATGGTGATGGTGTACTCCGCCAAACGCCACTCCGCCTTGTAATGGAGGTCGCCGGTTGTGCCATAGTAAATAATGAGCGTCGTAGCAGGGAGCATACCGCTGCCATCGAGGGTCCAGCCGGCAAATTCGTAGCCCGGACGGAGAGGGTACGGCAGGGTGAAGGAATCCTCCACGGTGTATTTTATCGGAGACACGACTGGGCCGCCGTTCGTGTCCAGTGTGATGGTGTATTCAATCACCTGCCAGTTTGCGGTATACGCCTTGTTTCCCGTCGAACCCTTCGGAATTATGACGCTTGTCTGCGGCGTCGTGATGCCCTCGCCCGTCCAGCCGACAAACTCGTAGCCGTGGCGGGTCGGGGTTGGCAGCTCGAAATCCTCATCCGTCATGGTGTAAACCACCTTTTCTTGACCGCTGCCGCCGTTCAAATCCATGGTGATGTTGTATTCTGTCAGTTCCCAGTTCTCGATATACCTCTTGTCGCCCGTCGAACCCTTCGGGATGGTCACGTTCGGCTGCGGCGTCGTGATGCCCTCGCCTGTCCAGCCAATGAACGTGTAGCCCGTGCGGGTCGGGGTCGGCAGCGTTACGGTTTGCTCCACCGTGTAGAAATACACTTGCGACGAGCCCGCATTGCCCCCTTCCAGCAGCGTAATGATGGTGTATTCAATCACCTGCCAGTTTGCGGTGTAAGTGCGGTCGCCCGTGCTTCCTTGCGGGATTTCAATGATTTCCTGCGGTTCGGTGATGCCCTCGCCCGTCCAGCCGAGGAAGATGTAGCCCGTGCGAACCGGGGTCGGCAGCTGGAACGCTTCCGATTCCACCGTGTACTGGATGGGACGGATCGGATCGCCGCCTGCCGTGTCCAGCGTGACGGTATAAAGCTTGTCCGCCGTCAGCGTCAAGGTCAGCGGCGCGGAGGGCATGAGGAAGGAAACCGCGTCGTTCCCCTCGCTGATACTCAGGGAAACAGCCGGGTCGCTCAGGAAAACGTGGATGCCGCGATAGCCCACTGCGGGCGCGATTTGCACCGTCACCTGCTCACCCGCGCGGCACAGCAGGTCGTTGCCCTCCGCCGGCATGTCGCTGCCCCAGAGGACGTTCTGCGCGTCGATGGTCACGCGCTGCGTGTCCGCCGTCCACGTCAGCGTAACGATGCGCCTTTCTTCGCGGCCTGTTACGGGCAGGAATGTGTCCGTCTCCTCGCCGCGCAGTCCCGTCAGGTGAATGAGGGCACGCTCGTCCGCGCCGAAGTCGCTGCGCTTGAACTGCGTCACCCACTCGCCGCGCTCCTTATCGAAGGTGAAGCTCGCCACAGCGCCGCTGCGCAGGTTCAGGCTCGGCGTGAAGTAATCCGGGCGCGCGCCGCTGATGCGAACACGGTAGGTGATGCGCCCGTCCTGCTCGCCATAGCGGTAGACGTACACCGGGAATTCCGCTACCAGCGTGCTGTCATCCGTCAGCGGGAACGCAACATCGCCCTCGCGGGAGAGATAGACATAATTTTCCGCCACGGCAAAGCAGGATTCGCCGCCATTCAGGCGGTAGACCTTGCTCCACGGGTCTGCGCTGCGCATTTCCGGCAGCAGCACATATTGCTCCTGCAAATCCGGATACTTCTCCGCAAACGCCGCCTCGATGCTGTCCAGCATGTTGACCGCGCCCATCGGGCAGCTGTCGCCCGTGTACTGCACTGTCGTTTCGGTCAGCAGCGCGCCGTCCCAATCCGCCGTTTCCAGCTGCATGTCCTTCGCGCTCTGGTCAACAAGGCGGAAGCGCACGGTCAGGCTGATTTTCTTCTCCACCTTCAGCTCGCTGCCCATATGCAGCTGCAGCCCCGGCACAAGCGCGTTCTTGCCCGGATTCAGCACAATATCGCCCGTCGGCAGCGGGGCATCCGTCAGGTTCACGAGGTTCGTCGCAATCCCGATATCGAGATTCATCGGCTTGTCCACCACGATGGTGGAGCGGACATTGCCCTCGCCGTTCAGCGACACATTCCCCGATGCGCCCAGAATCAGTTCCTGAACCTCTGCCGCCGCGCCGATGTTCAGCCGAACGTCCTCGTCCGACAGCACATACAGGCGGTCGATTTTGCCGGACGGCAGATTAGCGTTCAGTCCGCCGAGAACCAGCAGATTGCCGTTCATTTCCGGCGCATTGAACTCCGTGTCGCCCAGATGGTCAAAAATCGCGTCGCCGATGAAGGACTCCGGCGGCTGCGTGTCCTTTTTCAACACGGTGATGCCGAATCGCCCGATGTTCTCCTGAAACGCCGGGTCATCCCAGTCCGTATTGTCCCATATGCCAGCGCCGATTTCTTTCGCCAGCCGCTCCAGCGCTGAGTCCTTGCCCTGCGGTGTCTGGTTCTTGTTGATGGTGTTCAGTGTGTTCAGCGCGCCCATGTTGTTTTCCACAATCATGGCCGCCGATGCTGTACCCGCCCAAATGATACTGCATAAGAGCAGGAAAATGGTGCTCCATCGTGCGATTCGCTTCATGCTTCTTCCTCCTTGCTGATAGCTTCCGCAGGCTTTTCCACATGGAAAACGCCCTTTCTGGTTTCAGTATACCATTGGCAAGCGCTGTTTACCACCGCCATTCAATGGATTAATTGGACGTTTCCTCTCCCTTTTCCTGCTGAAAATTCCTGCATTCACGCAGATTTCCCGTCTATTCGCGCATGTTTTCCGCCGAATGTACCTTTCCAAGGCAGGAAATATCGGTTGCCAAGGATGGCAAAGTACATCTTTCCAACATGCGAAAAAAAGGCGAACCGGTTTTGAAGCCGATTCGCCCGTGGATTTGTCCAAACTTGGATGGAATTACTTGGCGATGGTGCAGTGCATGAAGTACTTGTAGCCCAGCGGGTTGGAGAAGAAGCCCTGCACGGAGTCGTCGATCATGTAGATGTCGGTGTAGTAGTACAGCGGCACGATGCAGCCGGTATTCATCAGCATATCTTCCGCGATGTGCATCATGGCATAACGGTTCGCGCTGTCGGTGCAGCTCTTGATAGCAGAAATCAGCACGTCATAGGTTTCCGCCCAAGTGCCGTTCTCCACCTTCACGTCGTAGCCGTAGGGGGTCAGGTCGAGGTTGTAGATCTTCAGATCCGCATTCGCGCCCTTGCCGTACTGCACGTCGTTGTTGCCGGAGCCGGTCACCCACATGTCGAGGAAGCAGATCGGGTCGTTGTAGTCCGCCAGCCAGCCGTTGCGCGCGATGGAGTAGTCGCCCGCCTTACGGGTGTTCAGGAAGGTGTTCCATTCCTGGTTGTTCAGGTTCATGGTGATGCCGACCGCAGAAACCGCGCTCTGGAGGTATTCGCCAATCGCCTTGTGGGCTTCGGAGGTGTTGTAGAGGTAGGTCAGGGACGGGAAGTTGGTGAAGACGCCGTTCGCCTCGTCGTAGGTGTAGTACTTCTTCAGGGTTTCAACCGCCTTGTCGAAGTTCGCCATGTAGACGTCTTCGTCGTCGGTCACGTCGTAGTAGCCGGTGACGCCTTCCACATGGCCCGCATTCTTGTAGAACTCAGAGCCGTCCGCATCGGTCATGCCCATCGGAACGAAGCTGGACGCAGGAAGCTGACCAGCCTGACCGATTTCGGTGACGATGTAGTTGCGGTCAAACAGGAGGCCAATCGCCTGACGGACTTCTGCGCGCGCCGCTTCCGCTTCTTCGGGGGTCATGTTCGCGAGCACGTCAGCGGGCAGGATTTCTTCGTTGATGTTCCAGCAGACATAGTAGGTACCAATCTGGCCGGCAACAACAAATTCCGTCGGATACTGTTCCTTCAGGGAAGCGATTTCAGAGGTGGGAACGTCGTCGATCAGCTGCCAGTCGCCCTTCTGGAAGTTCGCCAGCATGTTGTTCGCGTCGTCGGAGAGGTAGAAGTCCAGCTCGTCCATCGTGACCTTGTCCACCGCATGATAGTAGGGGTTCTTGGTCAGGGTGATCTTGCTGTTGTGTTCCCACGCGGTCATGGTGTACGGGCCATTGCCGATGTAGGTGGAAGGATCGGTCGCCCACGCTTCGTTGGCGACGACGTCCTCACGCACGGGCATGTACGCCGGGAAGGCGAGCAGCTCGTTCCAGTAGGCAACGGGGTTGTTCAGGGTAACGGTCAGGGTCTTGTCGTCCACGGCGGTCACAGCGAGGTTTTCCGCCTTGGGGTCGGAGCCGTCCGCAGTGTAGCCCTTGACGACTTCAAACATGTAGCCATAGTCCGCGCCCAGCTCGGAGGAAGCAGCGCGCTTCCACGCGAACTCGAAGTCCTTCGCGGTCAAATCCTTGCCGTCGGACCACTTCAGGCCGTCAACGAGCGTGTAGGTGTACGTCACCGTGCCGTCGTCATTGACCACCGGATCAGGCAGTTCCACCGCGCAGTCCGGCAGGATTTCCAGCTTGCCGTCGTCGGTCTGCGCCCAAGTGGACAGGCCTGCGAACAGGTGAGCGACCATCGTCGCGCCGTCCACAGTGGAGTTCAGCGCCGGGTCAAGCGTATCAGGCTCGGACGCGATGCAGACAGCCATGTACGTCTTGCCGTCTTCGGCGACAGCGCACAGGGTGCAGGTCACCATCATTGCGATGGCGAGCAGGAGAGCAGTCAGCTTCTTCATGAAAAAACCTCCCTTAATATTCTGTGACAGCCTTGCTTTTCGTAGACTGTCTGTATCAAAAATGCGTGTTGACGCATCCTTGAAGCAATTTTTTTGCGCGGATAAACACGCGGGCACACTATGCCAGTGTCACCAACGCAATCGCGCGAAAGGGTCAAGGGACGAAGTCCCTTGCAGGGTGCAGGGGCAGCGCCCCTGCCGGAGTCCATAGGCAGAGTCTCTGGCGTCTCCCCTTTTACCCCAGTTCCTTCACCCGGTGGCAGGCGACGAAGTGACCCTTCTCGACTTCGTTGAAGGGCGGCATCGACTGCGCGCAGGCTTCGGTGGCGTAGGGGCAGCGCGTGCGGAACGGACAGCCCGACGGCGCGTTCAGGGGGCTTGGAATGTCGCCGGAGAGGACAATGCGCTTGTTCGCGCGCGCCGCCTTCGGGTCAGGCAGCGGAACGGCGGACAAAAGCGACTTGGAATACGGGTGCAGCGGGTGATTGTAGATTTCCTCCGCCGACGCCAGCTCCACCATCTTGCCCAGATACATCACGGCGATTCTGTCCGAAATATGCCGCACAACCAGCAGGTCATGCGCAATGAACAGGTACGTCAGCCCCAGCCGATCCTGCAAATCATCAAACATGTTGATGACTTGCGCCTGAATCGACACGTCCAGCGCCGACACCGGCTCGTCGCAGACGATGAATTCCGGATTCACCGCCAGCGCGCGGGCAATGCCGATGCGCTGCCGCTGACCGCCGGAAAACTCGTGCGCGTAACGCGAGGCGTGTTCACTGTTCAGCCCGACATACCCCAGCAGCTCCAAAATGCGCTCCTCCCGCTCCTTCTTGGAGGAATACAGGTGGTGCACATCCAGCGGTTCGCCCACGATGTCCGACACGGTCATGCGCGGGTTCAGCGAGGAATACGGATCTTGGAACACCATCGTCGCCTTCGTGCGGAACTTCTGCAAGTCCGCTTTCGTCTTGACGGGCTTGCCATCGTAAATGATTTCGCCCGCCGTCGGCTTGTACAATTGGAGGATGGTGCGCCCAACAGTCGTCTTGCCGCAGCCGGATTCGCCCACCAGACCGAGCGTTTCGCCCTTGTTGATGGTGAAGGACACATCGTCGACCGCCTTCAGCGGCTTGGTGCGGAAGAAGCCCATGTTGATGTCAAAGTATTCTTTCAGTCCTTTGACTTCCAGCAATGGCTGGTGCATCTGCGCTTCAGACACAGGGCACTCCTCCTTCCTCCGTGATGCTGCCGTCCTCAACGCCCTTCTTGACGTTCATCCAGCAGGTTGCCATATGGTCGTCATTGATGAGCATCCGAACCGGCTTCTCTTTCAGGCAAATCTTCATCGCCGCCTCGCAGCGGGGCGCGAACGGGCAGCCTTTGGGCATGTTCAGCAGGTCAATCGGCGTACCGGTAATCGGCTCCAGGCGCTGTCCGTTGTTCTCCGCCGTCGGGATGGAGCGCATCAAGCCCTTCGTGTACTCGTGGCGCGGGTTGTAGAAGATTTCATCCGCCGTCCCCTGTTCGCAGATAGACCCGGCGTACATGACGATGACCTCGTCGCACATCTGGGCGACAACGCCCAAGTCGTGCGTAATCATGATAATCGCCATGCCCATCTTCTTCTGCAAATCGCGCATCAAATCAAGAATCTGCGCCTGAATTGTCACGTCCAGCGCGGTCGTCGGCTCGTCGGCAATCAGAATGTCCGGCTCGCACGCCAGTGCCATGGCAATCATCACGCGCTGCCGCATACCGCCCGACAGCTCGAACGGGTACTGCTTCATGCGCTTTTCCGGCTCGTTGACGTTGACCAGCTTCAGCATCTCCACCGCCCGTTCGCGCGCCTGATGGCGGTTGCGGTCGGTGTGCAGCAGAATTGCTTCCATCAGCTGCCGACCGATGGTGTAGGTCGGGTTCAGGGACGTCATCGGGTCTTGGAAGATAATCGAGATGCGGTTGCCGCGCACGGAGCGCAGCAGCTTCTCGTCCGCGCCGACCAGCTCCTGCCCGTCGAATTTCACGCTGCCGCTGACGATTTTGCCCGTCGGCGCGAGAATTTGCATGATGGAATACGCCGTGACGCTCTTGCCCGAACCGCTTTCGCCCACGATGCCCAGCACCTTGCCGTGGTCAAGGCGGAACGAAACGCCGTCCACCGCCTTGACTTCGCCCGCGTCGGTGAAGAAGGATGTATGCAGGTCATTGACTTCCAGCAATGCCATTTTGTCCAGCTCCTTTCATCACGCATTCAGCTTCGGGTCAAATGCGTCGCGCAGGCCATCGCCGAACAGGTTCAGGCTCAGCACGATGAGGCAGATGACCACGGCGGGGATAATCAGGCGATAGGTGTAGGAATAGATGCCGTTGAGCGCGTCAGAAGCCAGCGAGCCCAGCGAGGGCATCGGCGCGTTGACGCCCAGCCCCAGGAAGGACAGGAAGCTTTCGGTGAAAATCGCGTTCGGAATTTGCAGCGCAGTCGAAATAATCACGACGCTGATGCAGTTCGGCAGCAGGTGCTTGCGGATAATCCACCGCGCCTTCGCGCCCGTCGCCTGCGCAGACAGCACATACTCCTGCTCACGGAGGGACAGAATCTGACCGCGAATCAGGCGCGCCATGCCCACCCAATAGAGCAGACCAAAGACGATGAACATGCTGATGATGTTCGAGCCGATTTTCTCTAAGATGGTGCCTTCCACATGCAGCACCTGCCCCAGCACGACCGCCAGCAGGATGATGACCAGCATGTCTGGCAATGAGTAGATAATATCGACGATTCGCATGATGAACAAGTCCACCCTGCCGCCGAAATATCCCGCGACTGCGCCAATCATCATGCCAATCACCAGCACGATGATGCTGGCGAAGAATCCGACAGCGAGGGAAATGCGTGTCCCATAGACGACGCGGATGAAATAGTCGCGTCCGTGCGCATCCGTGCCGAAGATGTGCGGGAAAACAGATTCCCCTTTGTCGATTTTCTTCAGTTCCGTCTTGCCGTACTGGAACGGCGCGAGGTTGTTGTAGCTGTTGTCCATCGGGCGGCCCTTCGTCTGCCCCAGCATCTGGTCATACGAATACGGCCAGAACATTGGGATAATGATGGAGGACAGCGTAATCAGCACAATCAGAATCAGGCTGATGGTCGCGACCTTGTTCTTCAGCAGGCGCTTCACGCCGTCGCGGAAAAAGGTCGAGGACGGCCGCATCCGGGAGATGACTTCCTTTTCCTCCGCCGTCGCGGGCATGAAGGAATCCACATCCAGATGCAGGCTAAAGGGCTTTTTCTTGTTCATCATCATGATGCAGAGGCCTCCTTATTCGTAATCAATGCGCGGATCAACCACCTTGTAGAGCAGGTCGCTGATCAGATTCATAATCACGATTAAAGAGGCGAGGAAAATGGTCGTCCCCATAATCATGGTGTAGTCGCGGTTGGTGATGCTGGATACGAACTGGCGGCCGATGCCCGGCACGGCGAAAATCTGCTCGACGACCATCGAGCCGGTGACGATGAACGCCAGCATCGGGCCGAAATAGGTGATAACCGGAATCAGCGAGTTCTTCAGCGCGTGACCGAAGATAATTTTCTTGCCCGAAACGCCCTTGGCGCGCGCGGTGCGGATATAATCCTGCCCCAGCACGTCGAGCATGGAGGAGCGCGTCAGGCGCGTGATATAGCTCATCGGGTAGAGCGCAAGGGTGATAATCGGGAGGATCAGCCCTTCGGCCGTCGCGCCGTTCGCGGGTACCCAGCCTAACTTGACTGAGAACACTATCAGCAGGAATGACCCCATAATGAACGACGGCATGGACACGAACGCGGTCGTAATCACCATGATAATCTTATCCAGCACGGTGTTGCGCCGCAGCGCCGCCAGCGCGCCGAGGACGATGCCGGCAATCGCCGCGCTGAACGCCGCAATCAGACCAAGCTTCGCGGAGGTCTTCATGCCATCCAGAATAATGTCGATGACCTGACGACCGCGCTGTTTCAGGCTCGGCCCGAAGTCCAGCTTCGTCACCACGTCGCGCAGATACGTCACATACTGTTCACCCAGCGGCTTGTCCAGGCCGTACTTGGCCTCCAGCGCCGCCTGCGCTTCCGCGGAAATTGCCTTTTCACTTGCGAACGGTCCACCCGGAATCGAGTGCATCACGAAGAATGTCACCGTGATAACAATCCAGATGGTCAGCAGCGCCAGCAGCACGCGCTTGAGGACATAAAACAGCATCTTGGAATTCATCCGCTTCACCTTCCCGGCAGGGGCGCTGCCGCGTCTGCCTGCGTTTCTTGTTCATCGACGCGCAAAACCAACCAGTTTCACCGCGTCGATACTTTATTATGAAACACTGTATGGAGAAAATCAAGTGTTTTGCTGCATAAACTGTGTTTTTTTCATGTTTTTCTCGTGTATTTTGAATATTTTCGGCTATGTTGTTGCATTTGTCAAGTTTTTTGCAGTTCCTTGTGCATTTTTGCACACAAAAAATGCAGGACGGCGATTCGTCCTGCATCATGGTATTAAAGCAATTACTCCGCTGCCGCCAAGCTGCCGAAGATTTCCAGCGGCATGTTTTCCAGCGCGTCGCCCACTTCCTTGCTGGCAACCTGGAACGTCACGGCGAGAACCGTCTCGTCGTCAAGGAAAGCATACAGCGCCAGCACGGTGTCGCCCGGCGTGTACATCAGGCAATAGTTTTCGTTGACATACAGCTCAGCGAGCATTTCTTCCGTCGCGCCCGCGTCCTGAATGCCTTGCAGCAGCGTTTCAAAGCTCATCGCGGACAGCTGCGCCGTAATGCTGACCGTCTGGTCGGCGTTGACGGCGAAGAGCAGGATGTTCTCGGCGTTTTCCGTGCCTGCGGGGACTTCCTGAACCGCCCAGTCCGCCGGAATCTGCATCGTCAGACCCGTTTCACCCAGCGCAACCGTCTGCGCCTCGAAGCTGACATTCATTTCAACTGCCGGCACTTCCGCTTCTTCCTCCGCGAACGCAAAGGCAGTGCAGCACATCATGAGCGCCATCAGGAGAGCAAGGAGTTTCTTCATATTTGTTTCCGTCCTTTCATTTCCAGCATGATTCGGCTGATTTCTTTCCATATTGAACAGCCACATCTGGTAACGTTTATAGTACCAGATGCAAGCCGCTTTTGCAATACGCTTTCGCGCAGGAAAACGGTTGATTCGCGCGGATTTGGGATTTCAGAATGAAGCAGCTTCCATTTTCATTCGGAAAATGCGGGTGAAGTAACTTTTATTTACTTTTCAATTCTCACAAAAACAAACAGTTGATTTTTTCCGTAAAAGCGGACTTTGCTTCCCTCCTCCTTCACAAAAAACGGGGCACCGCGAGAGCTTTCGCCCCCGCAGCACCCCGCCATCCGCGGATGCGCAATTCCGCATTGTCCCTTACTTCTTCGTCCAGTCCTGCTTTTCGCCGATGCCGTAGTTTGCCGGCAACACGTCATCATCAACCAGCACGAAGCCCAAATCCGCCGTGTAGGTCGTACTGGCGGAGGTCACCTGAACCGGGTTCGATTCGCCGTTTTCGCCCAGAATCGACGCAATCAGCGGAATATCCGTGCGCATACGCGTCGGCACAACTTCCGCCGGGTAGATGGGCTTGAGCGTGTACACGCCGGGATACAGGTTCTCGAAAGTGTAGTAACCGTACGCGTCGGTTGTCGTTTCCGCGACGAGCTGGTCGTTGCGCCACAGCTCGATGCGCATGTCGCCCAGACCGAGTTCGCCCGCGTCCTGCAGGCCGTTGCCGTTCAGGTCAAGCCAGCAGAAGTCGCCCAGCGTGCCCGGCTGCACCGCGCCAATATTCTGTTCCAGCTGATGCTGGCTCATGCGCAGGGCAATCAGGTCGCTCTCTCCCTCGCGGGCGGTGTAGGTCGTCATCACGCTGATGTTCTGCCCGTCCTTGAGGCGCGTGTCGTCCTTTTCTACGACGACGTAGCCGTTCGGGAGCGTCACACGCAGACGGTAGTTGCCCGGCATCAAGCCGTCAAAGCGGTAGATGCCGTCCTCGCCCGTCGTCGCGTTTTGCAGTTCGCTGCCCTTTTCGTCCAGCAGGATAACCTCCGCGCCGGACAGGGGCGCAATCTCGCCCGCGTTGTCGCACCAGACCATGCCGCCGATGCTTGTGTCAATCTTCAAGCCCAGCATCGGAGCAGTGTAGTTGTTGTTTTCGCTAATTTCAATTTCGGTCATGACGAGCTGACTGCCCTCGGTGGTGAAGGTGCTGTCGCCCAGACGCGCCGCCTGCGTACCTTCCTTGAGATCGTAGGCAAGGCTGTACACGCCGGGGGCAATGCCGTCGATGGCGAACCGCCCATCCGCATCGGTCTGCACCTGCGCAAACACCGCGCCGGTTTCATCCAGCAGGGTCAGCGTCTCGTTTTCCGGGGTGATTTCGCCCGCGTCCATGCGCCCGTTGTCATTCTCATCCACCCAAACCTGACCGGACATCTTCGACGGAATCACGCCGCCAAGCGCCTGATTCAGCCATTCCTCGCCCAGGCCGATTTCGATGTTCACTTGCTGCTCGTTCAGCCCGTGCATCAGCGGCAGGGTCACATTGTCGCCCAGCTTGGAGAGCACCATGCCCTCCGGGAAGCGCAGGGTCAGCGTGTAGGCGTCCGGCCGCAGCCCGGTGAAGCTGTACGCGCCCGTCGCATCGGTGACGACGGTCTGCTCCGTCAAATCCTCGCGGGAGGGGGTCAGAATCAGCGTCACGCCGGCAAGCGCCGCTTCGTTTGCATCCTGTGCGCCGTTGCCGTTGTGATCGGCAAACACCATGCCTTCAATGTCGCCCAAAGCCAGTGCGCCGCACAGGGGCGCGGTGACCTCTTCGCCCACGCCGATGGTAAAGGAATCCGTCGTGCCGTCGGAATCCGGCGCGATGGTGTTGCCGCCGTCCGCCAGGGGAGCAAACACGCCGTCGCCCGGCAGCTCGTAGCGCAGGCGGTACGTTCCGGGCAGCACCGCGTCAAACAGGAAGCTGCCATCCGCGCCGATGGTACGGGTCGCCACGTCGCCGGTTTCGTCCATCAGGTGGACCACCGCGCCGAGCAAGCCGCCTTCATCCGCGTCGCGCATGCCATTGTCGTTCTTGTCGGCAAACACCACGCCGGACACATGTCCGGGGGTAATCATGCCGATATCAAGGCCCGTCAAATCCGCGCCCATTGTCAGCGCCACCGGTTCGCTTTCGCCCGCGCCGCCGGAGAGGTTGCGGAGGATATTGCCGTCGCCCGTGCGCGTGAACGCCAAGCCGCGGTTTGCGGTCGCGCTCACGGTGTACTGCCCCGGCGCAAGGTCATCGAAGGTATACACGCCGCTGCGGTTCGTTTTCGCCGTGCGGGTATTGCCGTTTTCATCCGTCAGGGTGACGGTGAAGTTGCTGACCATCTTTTCCGCGTCCATCCGGCTGCCGGAGAAGTCGTCATCCAGATACACCGTGCCGGAGATGCTGCCGTAGGTAATCGCGCCGATGGCCATCGTCATCTCGCTGTCGTTCTCCAGCACCACGTCGGAAATCGTGTGCTCGCGGCGGTCAGTGCCGGGAGCGAACAGGTTGCCGTACTCGCCATCGCCCGCGATGGTGTACACATAGCCCTGCGGAATCGTCGCTTTGACGCGGAACGTGCTGCCGCGGATGTTGGCGAAGGTGAAGCGCCCGTTCTCGTCGGAGACGGTGTTCAGCAGCTCCTTGCCGATGGCCTGACGGTACAGGACGACCTTCACGCCTTCCAGCGTCTTTTCGCCCTCGTCGTACACGCCGTTGTTGTTTTCATCCAGGAAGCAGATGCCGTTGATGTCAGAGCCCTTCATCACGCCAAGGAGGACTTCCTCCAAGTCACCGCGTTCAAGAATCACCTGATCCGTTTCGGAGCGCTTGAATTCGCTGGTGATGATGGAGCGGCGATTACCGCCCGTCTGGCTGTAGCGCGCAAAGACCAAGCCGTCCGGCAGGCTGTATTCGACATTGTATGTGCCGTAGCGCATTTGACCGATGTAGAATTTGCCGTCCTCGCCGCTCTCGGTTTCGTACACCAGACCGTTTTTCACGCCGACGGCGCGGATTTTGATGCCCGCCTGACCGGGTTCACCGTCCTGATACACGCCGTCGTCATTTTCATCCAGCCACACAAGGCCCTGCAGCGCCGCCATCGTCATCACGCCGACGCCCACGTCGGTCACAGAACCGGCTTCGAGGGTCAGCGGCACGCTGTTTTGCACTCGTTCGGTCGTTTCATCCATGATGGACATGTTCGCGCTGACATTTTTGCCGTGCGCGCCATGGCCGAAGCCCGCGGGCAGCTCGCTGCGCAGGACGTACGTCCCCGCCGGGACAGCCAGCGACACTTCACCGTTCTTGTCCGTTTCGCCGGATGCCACAACAACCTCCACGCCGTTGACTTCGGTGATGAGGCTCATCGTCGCGCCGGACACGCCTTCCTCGTATTTCCCGCGTGAACCGTTGTTATCGTTGTCGCGGAAGGCGTGGATGGTCAGCGCCGCCGGATTCGCCGCCTTCGCGGTCACAGTCGCGGGTTCGTCGCTAATGACGAGCGCGCCGTTGGCAAGGGTCACGCCCGCGTCATAGCGGACGACGTACGTCCCGTATTCGAGGAACTCCGCCTGCCAAGCGCCGTTTTCATCCGTCACAGCTTCCGCCGCGACTTCGCCCGCCTGATTGACCAGCTGCACCTGCACGCCGCTCATCGGCTGACCGTCCAGCCCCAGCACCACGCCGGAAGCGTCGCCGGTGGCATGGTTCGCCAGCGCCGGCAGCACAACGGTTTCGCCAGCGCCGATTTCCACCAGAATGCTCGCCGTCACGCCCGTATCGGTCGTGCTGAGCGTCCAGCCCTCGGTGTCATACAGGCCGCGCGGCAGGGCTGCCGTAATCTGGTAGGTATCAGGATACAGGTCGTTCAGCGCAAACGCGCCGCTGACCGTCATCTGTTCACTCATCCGCTGACCGGAAATCGTCACTTCCGCCGGTGCAGACAGATCGTCGATGCTGCCGGTCATGCCGCCACTGAGCGTCAGATCCAGTTCATAACGGCTGGTCTGCATCGCCTGAATGTTCACCAGCCACTGCGCCTGACCCTTCTGCAGGTTCGGCCAGCCGTTCACGCCCGTCAGCAGCGTGCCTTCCGGCAGCGTCACCGTGACGGCGTATGTCCCGTGGAAGAGGTCGGCTTCCTGCACCGTCTCGCCATCGGTCAGGTAACCCGTGCGGGTCGTTTTGCCGTCCTCGCTAACAATCTGGTACGCCACTGCCGCGTTCACGCCGCGCATGAGCATCGTCAGCGTGCCGTCCACGGGTTCAGGGGTGGGGGTCGGCGTAGGCGTAGGCGTCGGGCTCGGCGTGGGCGTCGGGCTCGGGGTCGGGGTAGCCGTCGGGGTTGGCGTCGGCGCTTCCGTGGGTTTCTCCGTCGGTTCCTCCGTCGGATTCTCGGTCGGCGCTTCCGTCGGCGCTAAGGTCGGGGTAGCCGTCGGGGTCGGCGTAGGCGTTGCCGTTGGCGTAGGCGTTGCCGTCGGGGTCGGTGTAGGTGTCGGGGTGGGCGTCGGCGTAGGTTCAGGCGTGGCGGTCGGCGCCATCGTCGGCGGCACATAGTAATAGGAAGCGTTCACCTTCGTCACGGAATCCGCACCCGTGTAGCGCTCAATGTTGATAATCTTGTCGCGCCAGCTTTCAATGGCCAGCGAAGCCTTCGTCATTCGCAGGGTATACAGCCCCGTATGAATCGCCGCCGGCAGGGCATAGTCGCCCCGGCTGTCGGTGTCGAAGGAGAGAATCGTCTCGCCGCGCTCGTTAATCAGGTCAAAAGAGGAGCTGCTCTCCGTGTGCACGGTGAACAGACCCGTGTCCGTCAGCACAGCAATGACCGCTTTGTTCAGCCGTCCGCCGACAATCGACACGGTGTAGCTCGCCGCCATAATGGCGTCCTCCGGCATCGTTTCCGCCACCGGGACAAGCTGCACATTGCCCGTGCCAGGGACGGAAATCGGGTCGCTGCCGAAGTCGGTCAGGCGAATCGTGCCGACCGCCTCCCCGTTCTGCATGACGGTAAAATCGCCCGTGAATTTCCGGGATTCATACGTTCCCGCGCTTGTGGCATACATGCCCAGAAAATCCACTTGCAGCATCGTCAGCTCCGATGCCGCAGCCGCGGGGAGCAGCATCAGCAGCATTCCCAGCGTGAGCAGGAGTGACAGAAATCGCTTGCCAAGCATCCTCATCTTGCCTGTTCCTCCATCTGAATCATCCGCAAGCCGTGCGGAGTAAAGTCACAGAATAATCCATGTACTATGGTAAAGCAATCCGCCCGACTTGTCAACCATTCCGCGCATATTTTTACAATTGGATTGCTTTTCTGGTCGAAAATCAGCATGTTCCGGCAATAGAAAAGAAGGCTGACTTTTTCAGCCAGCCTCCCATGCGGATACTATTTCCAAATGAGAATGCGCCGAGATGCACCGCAAATGATTCGTTCTGGCTAACGCAAACGCCAGTATGGGAAAGGCGCAAGCAGATGGCACAGGCGAATGCAGGAAATCGTATCAGTTGCTGCCGCCCATCAGCAGGGTCAGCATGCTCTCCGGCAGACTCATCAGCAGGGTCATGGGCAGGTTCTGCAGGTTGTTCATCACCTTGACGAACCACGTCTGGAACTCACTGTCCGTCATCGCGCCCAAATCCTGCGCCTTGCTCACGTCCAGCGCGTCCTTCGCGTCGCAGGTGCGGGTTTCCGCCGTGATGGTCACAACGTCCAGACCCATGAAGCGCACCAGCACATCCACCTTGCGGACGCCCTGTTCGCCGTCCATCGTCGTAGCGGTCGTCACCACAACGCCGAAGCCCTGCTCGACACCGTCCACCGTTTCCTTGATTTCCACATCAACAACGCTGCTGTCCGTGCCGACGCCCTTGCCGCTGACGTTGATTTCAACGGGGTCTTCGCCATCATAGGCGGTCAGGTTCGCCGTGAAGTTCTCCAAGTCGCCTGCGAAGGTCAGCGTCGCCGCGGTATCTTCCGCGCTCTTGATGGTCACAAGCCACGTCGCCACGCCGTCCGCCGTGTTGCGGGTCATCGTGAAGGAGATCGGCAAGGGTTCTTCGCCGCCGTTGTTGATCTTCACCGAAGCCGTCATGCGAACCAGCTCGCCTGCTTCAGTCATCCAGTATTCATAAACGATGTCATCCGCGTAGAGATCTGCTTCATCAAGTTCTTTCAGCAGGTCGTCCCAGCTCGTGTCAGCAGCGGAAAAAAGCGCATCCATGTAAGCACCGACGCTCGGAACGCTGTGGATCATTTCCAGCAGGGCTTTCGTCATCTCGACGATCTTTTCCGGCGGAACGGTGACTTTGACGTAGCTCTTCGCCGCGTCGCAGTCGCCGGGCTGCTCGGTCACTTCTGCCATTTCTTCACCGGACAGTATTTCGTTCATCATGGTCATGAACGCCGTGGTGTCCGCCTGCGTCAGTTCTTCCATGAGCTGCTCTTCCGTCATGCTGCTCAGGTTCGCCGCTGCTTCCATCAGGGCAGTGTATTCCGCATTGCCGCTCAGCTGTTCCTTCGACTCTTCAATCGCCTTGTCGATCTCCTCGTCGCTCTGACCGGACATCTTCATCGTCGCGCGGAGGGCTTTTTCCCTGATGGCTTCCACGTCCTTGCTGTTCACAGCAATCACGCCGCCCAGCAGCGCGCTGGACACATACATCAGCTGGTTTTCTTCCGCAGCAGTCGTCAGCGATGCCATACCCAGCACGCTCTTGCCGCTCAGGTTCAGGTCAAAGCCAGCTTCGTCGCCCTGCTGATAGCCGGTCAGGGACAGCGCCGCCAGCAGGTCGTTGATGGCAGCCATCGCGGTGTCATCCCCGCCCAGCGCCGCCACGAGGTCAGCGTTCAGGTCGTGGATGGTAATGGTGGTTTCCTGACGCGCGGCATTGTCCCACACGCTGTTTTCCGCCATCGAGGTCAGGGGCATCGCCAGCATCATGATGCTGAGCAGTACCGCAAGCAATTTCTTCATGGGGTTTTCCTCCTTGTTATTTGGTTTCCCTTTTTCTTTATAGCGAACACTGCAGAGCAGTGATGCTTTCGGTTGACTTACTCTGCGTTATCGCGAATCAGCTGTGACACGCTGGTGGTGAACTGGCGCGTGCTGTCTGGCAAATTCATCATGATGCGCGGCAGAATCTGCCCGGCGTTGAACATCACGCCCGTCATGTACGCCTTGAAGCGCGCACTGCTGATTTCGCCCAAGTCCAGCACGTCGCCATCCGACAGCAGCGGACGCGATTCGCACGGGCGCGTTTCGGCGGCAATCGTCAGGAAGTGTTCGCTATGCCACAACAGCCGCACAGCCACGTCCTGCCGTACTTCGCCATCCACCATCTGGGTGTCAATGCTGGTGCTCCAGCTAAGGCCCTTTTCTTCCCCGTCCACCGTGCGGTGCATTTCCAGCAGGACATTCGCTTCGTTCGTCAGCGACGAAATGGTGCAGCGGTACAGCCTCTGTTTGCCGTCATCCGACGCAATCAGCACCGCTATTCCGCCGTTGTCCTCCATCTTTATCTGAACGTTCTTGCCCTTGCCCGCTGTTTCCTGCCGCCAATCCAGCCGCACGTCGTCGCCCGTCGGATGGAAATTCACCGTGATTGCTGCGTTCAGCAGCGTATCCTGCGCCAGCGTCGGCGTATGGGTCGGCGCAACCTTGTAGCTGATCACCACCCGCAGCAGGCGCATCGACGAATCCACATACTGCGCCACCTGCGCATCTTCCACCAGCAGCGTCTGCTGACGCAGCCACGTCTGCAAGTCCGTATCCTCGACGGGCTGATCCTGCGCGAACGCCACCAGCTGCCGATATGTATTGAGCAAATCCACATACGCCTTGACGGCGGGCGTTTCTTCCACCGTATCCAGCAGAATGCACAGAACTTCCACCAGCTGCTCATTGCTGAGGGGGAAGTACAGAATGTTCTTCGCCGATTCGCATCCTTCGGGCGGATTCGAGACACTTTCCACCCGCGTAACCTTCAAAATCTTGTTCAAGCGCGTAGCAGCCTGCTGCCAGTCCGTCTCGAACAAGCCATTGGCAATGTCCTCCGACTGCATTTCGCCCGTTATCAGCGGATTTTTCGTGATTTTCGCCAGCAGTGCGCCCACGTTCTCATACTCTTGCGCAATGGATTCGCTGACTTCCTTGGCAGACAGCTCAGTCCCGGCATCCGCATATATGCTCTGGGACGCATTCCACTGATGCAGGATTTCCGCGATATGCCGCATGTCCTCGTCGAGATTCAGGTACACCGTGCCGCCCAGCACATCACCGCTGATGTAGACATCCGCGCCGCGAGTCTGCACGCCGTAATCCACAATGGACTGGTCATTCAGAAACAGCTCACACGAGGTGAACCCCTGCCGATAGACCTCCACGCGCAGGGCACCCAGCAAATCCCGATACGCGGTTTCCGCCGCTTCCTCCATTTCCGGCACGAGCGCCCGCCCGTTGAAATCGCGGAAGGTGATGGTCGTCAGCGTCGCTTGGGGCGCGTTTTCCTCCGCCAGTCCGCACAGCGGCAGCATCAGCGCCAGCGTCAGCAGAATCGCAAGCAGCTTCTTCATTCGTCAGCCTCCTTGACATTCGTTTGTGCGCTTTTCAGCATTCCATTACCATTATATCAAAAAAAGCACCTGTTGCAAGCGAATATGCGCAAGTTTTACAATTCCGTGCCTGAAAGATGCAAATTTGCGCCTGAAAGCGCAGCTTCGCGGAAAAATGCTTGATGCCGTCATGCAAAATTTCTGTGAATGGCGCAAAAGGCCGTTTTCCCCTCTTGTGAAGCGCGAAAAAATATGCTACAATAGACAGAGTATTCCGGATTACTGAAAGGAGCTAATTCGCATGGAATTTCTGACCAAGCTTTTGGGCATCGCCACCGCCGTTGCGGAAACCACCACCGGTGCTGCCGACCCTGCCGCCGTCACCACGGATTCTGCCGCTGGCGGCATTGTCGGTATTCTCTTCAGCCTTCTGCCGCTGCTGCTGGTTTTCGTCCTGATGTACTTCATGATGATTCGCCCGGAGAAGAAGCGCCGCAAGAAGGAGCAGGACATGCTCGCGTCCCTGAAGAAGGGCGACCGCGTGTGCACCATCGGCGGCATCTACGCCACCATCGAGAGCATCAGGGACGACACCATCACCCTGAGCGTCGGCAAGGGCGACCAGACGATGGTTGTTGCGCGCTGGGCGATTCGCTCGGTGGAAGATGTAACCATCGAAAACGAGACCGAATCCCTGAACTAATCGCAAAATTCCCGGCTTCGTGCCGGGTTTTTTTGTGCCCGATTTTCCCGCCGCGCATATGCTGGGAGTGAACAGCTCACACGATGGGAGGAATCGCCATGAATCAGCGTCCGAATTGCTGCCGTCCCATGCCGCCGCAAGCGCCTTGCCCGTCCAGACCGCCTTGCCCGCCGAAACCCGCTTGCCCGTCTTATCCGCCGACGCAGAAGGGCGTTTTATTGCCGCGAATCCTCGCCAGCGGGCGGGAGTGGCAGCGCCGCGCGTGTGTGGCGCTGTACGTCGGCGGTTTGCCGGAGGATGCGAACGGGCGACTGCAGCTCGTCGGCGTTACGGCGTGCGGTGACGCGGATTGGGAGATTGCGCCGTACCAAGAACCGCGCCCGTGCGGCTGCCGCGGATGCCGACCATCTCGACCCGCGCCGTGCCTCCTGCGGGTGAATATTCCGGTCGTTTGCCAAGTGCAGGCGGAGTGCGGGCAGGTTTTGCGCGGCGAAAGTGTGCTGACGACGGATGTTGCGCTGCCGATTCGCTGTGTGCAGGCGGAATGCTGGCGCAACCAGATGATGGTGCTGCCGTGCGTTCGGCTGATTGACGGCGGCGCGCCTGTGTGTGCGGATGGCTGCCGTCCCCCTGTGTTCGATTGCACGATTGAACTGCTCGTCGAAGCCTACATGACGCGGTGGGAAGCGTGCGGCACCCCTGCGCCGACTTGTCCGGATTTGCCGCTATTCCCCCCGCCGCCGTTCGGGTGACAAGGGCGTTGGAAGACCCAAGGGGCTTTGCCCCTTGACCCCAGCAGGGACGCTGTCCCTGCACCCTGCAAGG